>Ga0172380_10000370_pt1 | contig 90925 bp, 85 predicted proteins | sample Leawe162metaG_FD_119747 | JGI IMG/M metagenome (GOLD analysis project Ga0172380, IMG submission 119747) | Leachate microbial communities from a municipal landfill in Southern Ontario, Canada - Leachate well 162 metaG | ecosystem: Engineered > Solid waste > Landfill > Unclassified | place... | reverse complement strand
GCCAATTCGGAGTCGTTCTGACGGAGCGATTTTGCGGCGAGATCAAGCAGAGACGCGAAGAGCATATCCGAAGATACGGTCGAGCGGCTTTGCGCCGATATTGACGCAAAAGCGCCCGTCCCTCAGGGTTTCCGATTGGCGGACGCCCGATGGCGACCCGGTCTTGCCCGATGTCGCGCGTCGCGCTGCGACCGGTTCACCACCGGATCGCACACGCCAATCGAGAAACAGAACCGACTCCGAATTGGCCGGAAATGCTCTATCGGCGCGCGTAGGCGCGGCGTCCATTGTTGAGGTCATCGACGAAGGCCGAGAACTTGTGGCTGCCAGCATCATCATGCATCAGGAGCGGCGGCCTCATACAGAGCCGCGCCCGCGATCCCTTGATCGCCGTCACCAGGATGCGCACGGCATTTTCTCCCGTTCGCGGATAGACCGGCGTGATCTGCAGGCCGCCGAAGCGCCTGCCGCAGGCATCGATAATCTCGGCGATCGACTCCGGCCGGGCGATCAGCGACAACTGCCCGCCCGGCAGCATGATGGCGCCGGCGGTGCGGATCCAGCTTTCGAACAGCCCATCGGTCATTGCATGGGCCTCTGCCTTCAGCGCGTCCGGCGTCCTGCGATCACCGGCATCGTTGAAAGGCGGGTTCATGATCACGTGGTCATAGGTGTCGTCAGACAGTCCGGCGGCCACCCTCGCCTTGCCGGTCAAAGTGACATCCGCCTCGATGAGCGAGACGCGCCGGGCAAGCGCGGCATTCTGTGGCAGAGCCAGACTTTTTCGGGCGTAGCCCAGCATTTCGGCGGAGCGCTCGACGAGCATCACTTCGGCTCCATCGAGCCTCGCGGCGACTGCAAGTCCCGCCGCGCCCGCGCCGGCGCCGAGATCGGCCAGACGGAAAGGGCCTGACTCATCAACCAGCGATGCGAGCAGCATGGCATCCATGCCCGCGCGATGGCCCCGGCCCTTCGGCTGGACGAGATGAAAGCGGCCGCGATGAAAGGCGTCGACCGTCTCGCCGACATCGGGGGAGCGTGTCAAAGCCTAGTCTTTCCGTTCGCGCAGTTCATCGGCAAGGCCAGCATCCTCAAGGATTTTGCGTGCTTCCTCGGCCCGGTCCTCCTCCACAAGGAACCGGCGCGGCAACATGCCCAGCGAACCTTCCAGCACGCTCATGGACTGATCCGCGATCATGCAGCGGATTCCGGCATCCTTCATCAGGCTTTCGGCAAATGACAACAGAACCGCGTCATTGGTGCGAATGATCTCGTACATATTACCAAAAACCTCGCCAAATAGGATGAACCGGGACGATTCGCCTCTTGCCGTTCAAGCCGCCGCTTTTTATTGTCGGCACCAGCATTTAACAGGAGTCCGGTGCGTTGGGCGTAGTCATACCGCTTGAGGAAAGCAAAAACAAACAGGCATCCGTCAAGCCTTTGGTGGACCTGACCAAAGCAGGTATGGAACGGGTCAACCAGCTCATTCTTTCCAAGGCCGGTTCCGATGTGCAGATGATTCCGGAGGTTGCGAACCACCTGATATCGTCCGGCGGCAAGCGTCTGAGGCCGATGCTGACGCTCGCTTCGGCGGCCATGTTCGGCTACAGCGGCGACGGGGACGTCAAGCTTGCGACCAGCGTCGAATTCATGCACACGGCAACGCTTCTTCACGACGATGTCGTCGATGAAAGCGATCTCAGGCGCGGCAAGTCCACCGCCCGCATGATCTGGGGCAATCAGGCCAGCGTCCTGGTCGGTGATTTCCTGCTTGGACAGGCATTCCGGATGATGGTCGAGGTCGGTTCTCTCGAGGCGCTGGACGTTCTGTCGGCGGCGGCCTCCATCATCGCGGAAGGCGAAGTCCTGCAGCTCTCCGTCGCCAAGAACATGGAGACGACGGAAGACGATTATCTCTCGGTGATCCGCGCCAAGACGGCGGCGCTGTTTGCCGCGGCGTCGGAAGTCGGACCGATCATCGCCGGAGCGGACCGGGCGGGAAGGAACGCTCTCAAATCCTACGGCATGAATCTCGGCCTGGCCTTCCAGCTCGTTGACGACGCGCTCGACTATGGCGGCAAGGCCGCCGATCTCGGCAAGAATGTCGGCGACGACTTCCGCGAAGGCAAGATCACGCTGCCGGTCATTCTGGCCTATCGCCGCGGCACCCAGGCGGAGCGAGAATTCTGGCGCCAGGCAATCGAAAACGGAAACAATGACGACGCCAGTCTTGAAAGGGCTCTCGGCCTGATCACCAAATATGGCGGGCTCAACGATACGATCACCCGTGCACTTCATTACGGCACCATCGCCCGGGACGCACTTGCGCCACTGCCCGGCACCGCGTGGAAATCGGCACTGCTTGACGTAATCGACTTCTGCATCGCGCGGGTCAACTGATCCGGTTCGGACATTGCCTTGCGGCTCTGCTTCAAAAAAGCCATTCTGTGCGTGAATCGTCTGGTGGGATGAATATTTGCGGCCGGACCACACCGGCCAACGGTTGTTGAAAGGCTCATTCATGCGGCAAAGAATTGCCATCCGTTTTCTCGCGGGAACCGCAATTGCGCTTCTGCTATCGCTTTCCCAGGGGATTGTCGCCTATGCACAATCCGAAAGCGGGACTGCGGCCGACAAGGCGGAAACCCTCGACCCGGATACGGTCGATACGTTCTCGGGTGCGTTCCTTGCCGCACGCTCGGCGGAAGCCGACCGCGACTACGCAATAGCGATCCCACTCTACAAGAAGGCTCTGGCCTTCGAGCCGGGCGATATCGAGATCCGCCAGCGGCTGATGATCGCGCTGTTCATGAACGGCGATTTCGACGAAGGCGTCAAATATGCCAACGAGCTGAAGAGCGACCCGTCCGTTGAACGGGTCACAGCCATTGCGCTCGGACTTGATGCCATCCGCAATCGCGAATTCAACACCGCCGAAAAAGTCTTGAAATACGATGGGCCAAACGACCTCGATCGGCTGACCAACTCGCTTCTGACCGCCTGGGCCACGCTTGGCGCCGGCAAGGGCAAGGAAGCGCTGGCACTGGTGGAAGGCCTGAAGGGGCCGAGTTGGTATGGCATCTTCCAGCGCTACAATGCCGGCGCGATTGCCACGGTCGTCGGCGATTTCGATGCAGCCCGGCGCAATTTCAACGAGGCGGTGACCGACCGCGAAGGCGGGGCGACGGCACCCGATACATTCGCTCGTGCAGTCATGTCGCTGGCTGCGCTTGAGGCGGCTCAGGGCAACAAGCAGAAGGCGCTCGACGCGATCGCTGCCGGCGATGCCCTGGTGACAAATTTCGCGCCGTTCAAAGCCTTGCGTGAGAAAATTACAAAGGGCGAAAAGCCCGAACCTCTGGTCGGGAACGCAACCGAAGGCGCGGCAGGCGTTCTCTTCAGCATCGGCGGGGCGCTCAACCGCGATGGCGCCGAAGAAACGGTGGCGCTCTATTTACAGCTTTCCCATGCGCTCGATCCAAAGAGCGCCGACACGCTGATCCTGCTCGGCGGTCTTGCTGAAAAGTTCGAGCAACCGGAACGTGCGATCAACTATTACGGCGAGGTGCCAGCCTCCTCGCCAATGCGGCGCATTTCCGAACTGCAACTCGGGCTGACGCTTGCCGAGACCGGCAAAGTGGACCGGGCGCGCGGTCACCTCAAATCGCTGATCGAATCCGATCCCACCGATATTCGCAGTTATCTCGCCTATGGCAGCGTCCTGTCGGATGCCAAGGATTATGCCGCCATGGCGGAAAACTACGACCGGGCAGTGGAAGCGATCGGCCCCAAGCCGGACAGGAGTCACTGGTCGGTCTTCTTCCAGCGCGGCATTGCCTATGAACGCCTGAAGAAGTGGGACAAAGCGGAGCCGAATTTCCGCAAATCGCTGGAACTCAACCCTGATCAGCCGCAAGTTCTCAACTATCTCGGCTATTCCTGGGTCGACATGAACCGCAATCTCGAGGAAGGCCTCGACATGATCCGCAAGGCGGTCGAGCTCCGACCCGACGACGGCTATATCGTCGATTCGCTCGGCTGGGCCTATTTCCGGCTCAACCGTTTCCAGGAAGCGGTGACGGAGCTCGAGCGTGCCACCGAGCTCAAGGCCGGCGATGCGACGATCAACGATCATCTGGGCGATGCCTATTGGCGCGTCGGACGCAAGCTCGAGGCCGTCTATCAGTGGAGGCGGGCGCTCGCCTCCGATCCGGAAGAAGCCGAGATCGCCAAGATCCAGGCGAAGATCGACACCGGAATGCCACCCATCGAGGCCGATGCGGCAAAAGCCGCGCCGGAACCGGTTCCCGCGCCGCCAGCCGAGACGGAAGCCGACAAGAAGTCCTGACGCCCATGGTGGCCCCTGAAGGCGGCGCATCGGCCGCCATCATCGAAAGCGCTCCGGCGAAAATCAATCTGGCCCTGCATGTGACGGGCCAGCGCGCTGACGGCTATCATCTTCTCGACAGCATCGTCACCTTCGCGGGCGATGGCGACCGGCTGTTCTTCGAGCCGGCGACCGAGGACCGTTTTTCGGTTTCGGGACGATTTGGCCAGAAGTTGTGCACGGACCCGAACGGTGTCAGCGGCAATCTGGTGCTCAGAGCGCGCGATACCCTGCGCCAGGCTCTGCGCGACATGGGCCAAAGGGCACCCGCCGTCGGCATCGATCTCGAAAAGAACCTGCCGATCGCATCGGGTATCGGCGGTGGATCGGCGGACGCAGCGGCCACGCTTCGCGGCCTCATGAGGCTCTGGGGCTGCCAACTCGGCGAACCAGACATTTCCCGGATAGCGCTCGCTCTGGGCGCCGATGTCCCGATGTGCCTCAGATCGAAGCCGCTTCGGGCAGGCGGCATCGGCGAGAATATCGCACTTCTTCCCGAGATGCCTTCTTTCGCACTGGTGCTGGCCAATCCGCTCGAGGGCGTATCTACGCCGGAGATCTTCCGGCGGCTCGCGCAAAAGGACAATCCGCCGATTTCCGGCAGCGCCGCATCGCCAGAGGCGAGTGCGTGGATCGCTTATCTTTCCCGGTTGCGCAACGATCTCGAGGGCCCCGCCCGCGACCTTCTGCCCGAGATCGGCGAAATCTCGGCTATGCTCGCCAGGAAGGGTGCCAAGCTCGTGCGCATGTCCGGATCCGGCGCCACCTGCTTCGGCATATTTGCCGACTATGCGGCAGCCAGCGCCGCCGCCCGGGCCCTTTCGCAGGAGAGGCCAGACTGGTATTTTCTGGCCACCGAAACTGCCGCAGGAGACGCTCCATGACCCGGATCGACGAGACTCGCCCTTTCGTTTCCGTCGGGATCGCCGTTCTCACGGTTTCCGACTCACGCACGCTGGCGGATGACAAATCGGGCGACATCCTCGTCCAGCGAGTGACCGACGCAGGCCATCGGCTGGTCGACCGCGCCATAGTTCCGGATGATCGCGACCGCATCCTGAACCAGGTCGAGGCGTGGACACTTTTACAGGAGATCGACGTCGTCATCACCACGGGCGGAACCGGATTCACCGGCCGCGACGTTACGCCCGAGGCGCTCGAGCCGCTTTTCGAGAAGCGGATGGACGGCTTTTCCGAGGTTTTTCACCGGCTGTCCTACGACAAGATCGGAACATCGACGATCCAGTCACGCGCCACTGGAGGGGTCGCAATGCGACCTTGATCTTCGTCCTGCCCGGCTCTCCTGGCGCCTGCAAGGATGCCTGGGACGGCATCCTGAGATGGCAGCTCGATTATCGCCACATGCCGTGCAATTTCGTGGAGATCATGCCCCGGCTCGATGAGCACCTGAAGCGCGGCGCTTAAGGGCAATCAAGCCAGAGACCGCCGGCTTCCGCGAGCGACCCAGGAGGGGATCATCTCGCTTGCCAACCGCCGCACCTTCTGTCCACGAGCGAAATGGACAAGATCGCGGCCTGACTTCGCGACCGAGATCGCTTCCTGCTTCGGCAGCAGCAATCCATGCTCGAAAGGCGGCGGCCTGTGGGCGATTCGCCGAAACAGAGGACGCCTGTGGCTGCGCGAGGTCGAAAACCGTGCCGGCATCTGGTTCAGCGCCATATATTCCGACAGTTCCTCGATCCAGCCGCTCTGCGGCTTCGCGCCGGGCTCGACGATCAGGATCCACTCTCCCCGCGCGGCGTGCAGAACGTCCCTCATGTCCCACTGCTGATAAAAACGGCAGCCCGTGGCTTCGGCGAGCCGCGCTGTTCCATCCCGCGAACCATGGTCCAGAACCACGACATCGCTGACGAGGCCATCGATTGCGCCGGCGACGAGCACCGCCAGCGTCTGGGCAAGCTCCGGTTCCTGGTCGCGGCATTCCATGATTACTGTCAACATTGCTCAACTTTATCGCATCGCACAATACATTGCCACAGACAGATTTCAGGATTTTGTTCTTGCATTGTTCTCTTATTGCGGCTAGGAATTTAATCATCGAACCGGGGCGCTGGCCCTCTCGGGAGCTAACGATGAACGAGCTGTCTCTTGTGGCGCGGGCTGCCTTCCAGCCCGCCAATACGGCGGATATTGCCGATGCGATGGTCTCCGCATCGGGACTGAGGGTGGATGTCGATCGGCGGCGCGGCCGGGCGGCGGGGCTCAATCCGGGCGGCCGTTTCGAGCCACTGGAGCGGGTGGCCTTCAACGATGGCTGGACGACGCTTGACGACATGCCGCCATTTCGCACCGAGGTGCAGGTCGAAAGGCCGCGCACCGTCATCACCCGTAACGAATCCCCCGACATTCCGTTCGATCGTTCGATCAATCCCTATCGGGGCTGCGAGCACGGCTGCATCTATTGTTTTGCACGGCCGACCCATGCCTATATGGGACTGTCGGCCGGACTCGATTTCGAGGCCAAGCTGTTTGCCAAGCCCGACGCGCCGAAGCTTCTTGAGCGGGAACTCGCCAAGCCGGGATACAAGCCGCGCACCATAGCCATCGGCACCAATACAGATCCCTATCAGCCGATCGAGCGCGAATGGCGGATCATGCGGCAGGTATTGGAAGTCCTGAGCAAGGTCAACCATCCGGTCGCGATCGTCACCAAGTCGGCGCTGGTCATGCGCGATATCGATATACTCGCCTCGATGGCCGAAAGGGGATTGGCCAAGGTCGCGATCTCCGTCACGACACTCGACCGCAAGCTCGCCCGCTCGATGGAGCCGCGCGCATCCACTCCGACGCGGCGGCTGGAGGCAATCAAGGCTCTTTCCGGGGCGGGCGTCCCGACGGGAGTGCTCATGGCACCGGTGATCCCGGCGCTCAACGACCACGAGATCGAACGGATTCTGGATTCGGCCAAGGCCGCCGGTGCGAACGAGGCCGGATACGTGATCCTGCGCCTGCCGCTGGAGGTCAGCCCGCTCTTTCGGGACTGGCTGCTGCAGAACTATCCTGACCGCTACCGCCATGTGATGTCTCTTGTGCGCTCCATGCGGGGAGGCAAGGATTACGATGCGGAATTCGGCAAGCGCATGAAGGGCGCCGGTCCCTACGCATGGCAGATCAGCCGGCGGTTCGAGATGGCGACGAAACGGCTCGGGCTCGTCCGGCGCAGCATGCATCTGCGTGATGATCTGTTCGTGCCACCGAACGGAAGCGGGGTGCAGCTGTCCCTGCTTTGACGGCAGCCGGGAGGCTCGTGCCCCGGCTGGCATTCCTTCGGGTCGCTCGCCAGGCTGTTGTGAGCCTCCGGTCATTCGCATTCCGGCGCGTTCCCCTGTCCGCCTCGCGCCGGAGAAGTTCCCGGAAACCGCCTTGGGATGCCGGCTCTGTCCGACGCCCCAATCCGGGGACTTGCAGGAAGTCGGGTTGGCGTGCGATTTCTGCCGCATGAAACGTCGCACGCCACCCGATTCTCCGGGCTTTTTCGCCAATCTTCCGGAAGGTCCCGATTTCGAGCTCGAACGGCTCGCCGGCCGGCAGGGTTATCACCCTGTCGCGGGCACCGACGAAGCCGGGCGCGGACCGCTTGCCGGCCCGGTGGTGGCGGCCGCGGTCATTCTCGATCCGGAGAATATTCCGCCGGGTCTCAATGATTCGAAGAAGCTGACAGTTGTCCAGCGCCACGCGCTGTTCGACCTTATTCTCGCATCGGCAACCGTCTCAATCGCCTCGTCCTGCTCTCGCCACATCGATGCGCGGGATATCCGCAAGGCCAGCCTCGACGCCATGCGCCGTGCAGTGGCTGGTCTGGCGCTGCCGGCCGGCTTCGTGCTCACGGACGGACGCGACGTGCCCAATGGCCTTTCCTGCCATGCAAAGGCAGTGGTCAAGGGCGACTCCCGGTCGTTCTCGATTGCCGCCGCCTCCATCGTCGCCAAGGTCACGCGCGACCGCATGATGGCGCGCGCTGCGGCAGTCTATCCGGCCTACGGCTTCGAGGGACATGCCGGTTACGGTACCGAACAGCACCGGATGGCCATTGCCGTCCACGGCCCCTGTGCCCTGCACAGGTTGAGTTTTCGTCCCCTGCGCAAGGATGAGGACGAAGCCTGCCTCTGAGAGGCATCCTTCCCATGCACACCCAAAATGTGGACATGAAAAAAGCCGGGACAGGGCCCGGCTTCTATTCTGCTTTTACGTGAACCGGGGCTCAGTTGAGGCGGGCCTTCACCTCGCCGACAGCACCCTTGACGAGGCTCTCCTGAACGGTGGCATCGACCTTCTTTGCGAGAATCGATTCAGCGGCCGCAATCGCGAGATCGACAGCGGCCGAGCGAACGGCGTTGACCGCGTCCGTTTCCGCCTGCTTGATCTTCTGCTCGGAAAGGGCACTGCGGCGCGCTACGAACTCCTCGGTCTTCTGCTTGGCTTCAGCCGTCAGCATGGCTGCCTCGCGCTCGGCTGCGGCGACGATGCCTGCAGCTTCGGCTTCAGCTTCCTTGCGCTTGCGCTGATATTCGGCAAGCACGTGCTGGGCTTCCTCGCGAAGGCGCTTGGCTTCCGCCAGCTCGTCGCGGATCTTGTCGGCGCGCTCGTCGAGCGACTTCGCCACCATGCCCGGGACCTTGAGGTAGACGACAAGGGCAAGGAACAACAGCAGGCCGACGAAAGCAAAGAATGTTGCATCGAAATGCATGATCAGCCCTCCTGCTTGGCGGTTACGGAACCGACAGCCGACTTCACATCGGTCTTGGTTACCTTCGTACCGATCAGCTTCTCAACGATGGCGGTAACCGTATCGGTGGCAATCGTGTCGACTTCGGCGAAAGCCTTGGCCTTGATATCGGCGATCCGTGCCTCGGCCTTGGCCACCTTCTCGGTGAGCTCGGCTTCGACGGCGGCCCGCTCGGCATCAGCCTTGGCCTTGGCGCTGTCGCGGGCTGCCGATGCGATCTGCCCGGCCTTGGCCTTGGCAGCGCTCAGTTCCCGCTCATAAGTTTCTATGGCCGCATCGGCTTCCGACTTCAGCCGGGCGGCCTCGTCGAGATCCTGTGCAATGCGGTCGTGCCGGCTTTCCAGGATACCACCGACGCGCGGCACGATGACCTTCTGCATGAGCATGTAGAAAAGGCCGAACGTGATCACCAGCCACAGAAGCTGTGACGGATAGGTGGTCTGGTCGAATGGCGGGAATACGCCTCGGCCATGCTCCGCTGCGGGAGCGACGCCGGTCTCCGTGTGGACTTGGCCCTGTGCCGGGGCCTCTTCCGTATGGATCTGGCCCTGTGCCGGAGTCTCCTCGGCATAGGCGGGGGTCACAAACATGCTCACCTCCAGGTGTACTGCGAATGCGAAGGATCACGGCCGCCACGCGGCGAACCGTGATCCCGAACCTTGGCTGCTATTAGACAGCGAACAGGAGGAGGAGAGCGATGAGCAGCGAGAAGATGCCCAGAGCTTCCGTAACCGCGAAGCCGAATACCAGACGGCCGAACTGGCTGTCAGCGGCAGACGGATTGCGCAGTGCGCCGGACAGGTAGTTGCCGAAGATGTTGCCGAGGCCCAGAGCCGTGCCGGCCATGCCAAGGCAAGCCAAACCTGCGCCGATGTACTTTGCTGCTTCCGCTTCCATGTATGAACTCCTTCGAAATGGTTGTTGCGGCGAATGACTGACGCCTCAATGCGCCAATGTCGTTATCCTTAGTGCCCGCCCGGGTGTATGGCGTCGTTGAGGTACATGCAAGTCAGCACCGCAAAGACATAAGCCTGCAGGAAGGCGACGAGGAACTCGAGACCCGTCAAGGCGACGGTCATGATGAGAGGCAGGATGGCGCCACCGACGCCAAGGGCGCCCAGGGTTCCAAGCGAGGCGACGAAGCCCGCGAACACCTTGAGCGTGATGTGACCCGCCAGCATGTTGGCGAAAAGACGAATGGAGAGCGAAATCGGACGCGACAGGAACGAGATCACTTCGATCGGCACCACGAGGAGCAACAGCGCTGCCGGCACACCGGACGGCACGAACAACTTGAGGAAGCCGAAGCCGTGCTTCATGAAGCCATAGACGAGCACGGTACCGATCACGAAGATCGCCAGCGCGAAAGTGACGACGATCTGGCTGGTGATGGTGAAGAAGTAGGGCATCATGCCGAGCAGGTTCGCGGTCAGCACGAACATAAACAGCGAGAAAACCATCGGGAAGAACTTCATGCCATGGCTGCCGGCGCCTTCGCGCAGCATCGAGGCGATGAACTCATAGGACATTTCAGCGACCGACTGCATGCGACCCGGGATCAGACCGCGGCTGGAGGTCGAGAAATAGAGAAACGCGGATGCGCAAGCGACGGTCGCGACCATGAAGAGCGATGCATTGGTGAAAGAAAAATCGACCCCACCAATCTCAATCGGAACAATCTTCTGGATCTGGAACTGATGAGTCGGATCGTTTGCCACCTGATGGTCTCTCTCGGTTTGCCCGCCTTTCGGCGGAAATCATCCTGTCTCGGACAGCTGGCCCTTCAGCCCTTGCCGCCCTTGTTTTCATCGCCCGCCTGCCGATCCACCGGATGCGGCGAGGCGATCTTGCCCGCTGTCCTCAGCACGTTCAAAACACCGGCACAGAACCCAAGAAGCAGGAAGACGATCAAGCCCCATGGCGTCGTGCCGACAAAACGGTCGAAAAGATAGCCCAGAATGACACCGACGACGATCGCGGAAATGAATTCGCTGGAAAGCTTCATGGCCTGAGCGTAGCCCTTCCGGCTCTGCTCGGCACTTTTCTCCGCAGCTTCTTCATCCCTCGCCTCGACTTTTCTCCCCGCCAATTCGGCAGCAAGTCGCCTGCGACGTTCTTCCAGACTTTCTCCGCGGTCATCCGTCATGGCTTTCTCCGTCCGATTCCGCTTCCGCGGGCCCCATTTGGACCCGTCACGAATATAGAAACGGTGGGATATTAACCCTTCTGGCCCGTTTTGAAGTCGGGCGCACCATAATTTTAGGTGTTCGCATAGTCAAGGCGTTGACTGCGCTTGTTTCACTACAAATTAACGGTGAAAAATCATATACTTAAGTTGAATGAGCTGAATCGGCTGCATCCAATTCGCGGGAATCGGGCCACTTGGCCGCAGGCGGCCGACAATTTTGACGCCCGTCAGCTCCAGCCGCCGCCATAGGTGCGGTAGAAGACGTGGAGACCGATCCGTCCCACCTTCTTCATCGTGCGGGCCCAGCCTGGGCGAACATAAATGGCGTGATAGTGGGTCGCCGACCCGACTTCCTTAAGCCAGATCTTGCCCGCCGTGACCGCCAGAGCGACCTCACGCGCCACTTTCCAGTGATACGCGGAGTTCACGCGGTCCTTGATATTGTCGCAGGCGAAGGAGAATTGGCAACGATTGCGCCAATCCTCGTTCTGGTAGACGACGCCGCAGATCGTGCCCGGATAAGCCGGATTGCGGACGCGGTTGAGAATCACCTGGGCAACCGCCGCCTGGCCTTTCACCGATTCGCCGCGCGCCTCGAAATAGATGCCGGAGGCGAGGCATTGCTGTTCGCGCGCTGAAAAAACCGACGGCGGCAGCACGCTTGCCGCCCAATCGTGGTCGTTAGGTCCGATCTGTGGGACGAAGCGTCCGGCCTCCGGCTTCCGGGTGAGGATCGCATCGAAGGGCGAGACGCGCGCGTAGTCGGGCTCCGGACGCGCATAGGCCGTGGCAAGGATGTCGGCGTTGCTGTTGGTCACGAGATCGGCGAGCAAGGACGGGACGCCGGGATCCGCCTTCGGCTCCTGTTTTTTGAAGTAGAAGCTCGCCAGTTCGACATTCTTGGGCTTCGTCTTCACGAAAGCTGTCTGTTCGGCGGGCCGCTCGCGCGGATCAAGCAACGAACTGGTGCGCTTCAAGACGGAGCCGGCAGTAAAGGCCTTCGGCGGCAGCATGGGTTCGACAGCGACGACGCGACTCTTCTTCAGCCCGCGCGTAACTCTCTGTTCGTCGGGGAGCGGATCCTTCGCCTTCTTTTCTGCTTCGAAGGCGATCTTGCGTCCGTCGGGCAGAAGGATGCCCGCATCCCTGGGGATCGCACCGGTTGCCTCGGCATCGCCGAAACGCAGCTCCGCCTGATGGACAGAGCCCGCCGGTGACGCGGTCAGCACCATTCGCCACTGGTTTCCGCCGGTATCCATGCCTGCGATCAGACCGGCGAGATCGGCGCGGGCAGCGATCGAGGGGAAGACGAGCCAGCATGCCAATCCGAACACGAGAGGCGAGGTCCAGTTATCGAAACGGGAAGCGGATTTCTGGCGCAATTGGCTTCTGGATCGCAAAACCGGTACTCCATACGCGACATCGGTTACATTAGCGAAGCCTCGCATATTAACCTTGATGATCGGTTAATGGATCCAGAAGTCCGTGAACATATCCGGCGGCAGGTACCGGTCTGAGCCCGACGCGGACCCGACGGCGTCTCACCTGCGTCAGATGATTACATGCGAGCCCAGTTCAACCACGCGATTGGCTGGCAGGCGGAAATAGTCGGAGGGATCGGTGGCGGTGTTGGCCATGGCGATGAAAAGACGGTCCTGCCAATAAGGCATTCCGGATTTGGCGTCGGGCACCAGCTTTCGCCGGCCGAGGTAGAAGGAGGTCGACATGATGTCGAACTTCAGGCCGCCACGGCGCAAGTTGGCGAGCGCCTTGGAGACATTCTGCGTCTCCATGAAGCCGAAGCGGATTTCCACACGGCTGAAACGATCGGAAAGAGGCTCGACCAAAAACCGTTCCTCCGCCGCGACGCGCGGCCGGCCGGCGGTCTTGATCGTCAGGATGATGTTGCGCTCATGCAGCACATGATTGTGCTTCAAGTTGTGCAGGAGCGCCGCCGGGGCTGTCTCGGGGTCGCTGGTAAGGAAGATCGCAGTGCCGGGGACAGCGGCCGGCGCGTGTTCGCTCGCCTTTTCGATGGACGCTATGAAGGGTCGAAGCGGTACATCCGTATGGCGCGTCTTGGCGAAGAGAATTGCCGTGCCACGGCGCCACGTCCACATGACGACCGTGAAGGCGGCGGCGAATAACACCGGCACATAGCCACCGTCATGAACCTTGAGAAGATTGGCCCCGAGAAAGACAGTTTCGAGCAGCAACAACGGCAGGAGAAGCAGGACAGAGACGGCCACCGACCAGTGCCAGCGGCTTCGCACGAACTGGAAGGCCATGACGGTGGTTACAACCATCGCACCGGTAACCGAGATGCCGTAGGCGGTAGCGAGTGCTTCCGAACTGCCGAAGAGCAGAACGAGTGCCAGCACGCCAACCAGCAGCAGCGCATTGACCGAAGGCAGGTAGATCTGGCCGGTATGCGTTTCGGACGTGAAAAGGATCTGCATGCGCGGCAGGAAGCCAAGGTGGATCGCCTGGCGAACCAGCGAGAAGGCGCCGGTGATCACAGCCTGGCTGGCAATGACGGTCGCGGCGGTTGCCAGAATGACGACCGGCAAAAGCGCCCAATTCGGGAATATCAGGAAGAAGGGGTCGGAAGCAGCCTCCGGATGCTTGAGGACGAGTGCGCCCTGACCGAGATAATTGAGCACCAGCGCCGGGAAAACCAGAACGAACCAGGCCCATTGGATCGGCCGGCGGCCGAAATGACCGAGATCGGCGTAAAGCGCCTCGGCACCTGTTACCGTCAGGAACACCGCCCCAAGCACGACGAACCCAAGGAAGCCGTCGAGCCAAAGGAACCGTGCAGCGTAGAACGGGTTGACCGCGGTGAGGATGCCGAAATCATCCGAGATGTGCACAATGCCACCGAGGGCCATGACGATGAACCAGATCGCGGTGATCGGTCCGAACAGATTGGCCACGGCGCCCGTGCCGCGCGACTGGATGGCAAACAACGCGATGAGGATGCCGACTGAAATCGGCACGATGTAATCCGACAATTGCGGAGCAACAAGCTTCAGACCTTCAACAGCCGAAAGCACCGACAGCGCCGGCGTGATCATTGCGTCGCCGAGAAAGAGCGCCGCTCCAACCAGGCCCATCAGCATGAGGACGGTAGCATTGCGGCCAGCGGTCTTCATCAACAGGGCAAGCAGCGACAACGTTCCGCCCTCCCCGTCGTTGTCCGCACGCAGCAGAAAGAGGACATATTTCAATGTCACGATAATGGTGAGCGCCCAGATGATAAGGGAGATCAGGCCGATGATCTCGCCCCGCTCGACACCGTCATGGCTGATGGGCTTAAGCGCCTCGCGAAAGGCGTAGAGCGGACTGGTTCCGATGTCGCCATAGACGACGCCGACCGAGCCGAGCGCGAGCATGAACAGATTGCCGAAGCCTTTGGCGGCCTCCGGGGTCTTGTGGGTTGCTTGGGTCATGGGCTACAGGCTCGTCAGAGCCAGCCTTTCCAGCGGAAAAACAAGAAGGGAATGACGGCGGAGAGCAGCATGGCGGCCAGAGCAAGCGCGTAGCCGTAGTTCCACCCCAGTTCCGGCATGAAGTGGAAATTCATGCCGTAAATCGAGGCGACCAGCGTCGGCGGCAAAAACACGACGGACGCGATCGAGAAGATCTTGATGATGGAGTTCTGCTCGACATTGATGAGGCCGAGCGATGCATCAAGAAGAAAGGTGATGTTGCCTGCCACGAATCCCGCGTGCTCTGAAAGCGACTGGATGTCGCGCGATACGATGCGGCAGAGCTCGCCGGCCTCCTGGTCCTTGCGGACCACCGGCTGCGAACGCAGGAAGGTCACCAGACGCGAAAGCGAAACAAGGCTGTCGCGCGTCTTGTTTACAAGACGGTGGTGGTTGGCAATATCGAGGAGTTTGTCCTCGAGAAACCCGGGAGGCCGGCGCTTGGCCGCCTTGCGATCAACGAACACCTCCACCGAAAGGGAATCGACACGAGCAACTGCCAGTTCGAGCACTTCGGCGGTACGATCGACGATGGTTTCGAGGAGCCGCCCCAGCACCTCTGACCCCGTTCGGTATTTGCCGGGGCTGCGCAGCAAGGTGGCACAGAAGATGGCAAAAGATTTGGGCTCGGCGTAGCGGATCGTGATCAAGCGATTGCCGGTCAGGATGAAGGCAATGTCGCCCAGGTCGGGAAATTCGGTCTCCGCCTTGTAGACGAGAGAAGCGGTCATGTAGACGCCATCGTCCTCGACATAGAGACGGCTGGAAGGCTCGATATCCTTGAGGTCCTCGCGCGTCGGGATCGGAATGGCGAGTAGCTTCTCGGCCAATTGCTCCTCCGCCCGGTCCGGGTTGACGAGGTCCAGCCACAGGATATCCGAATCCAACTCTGCCGGCGGATCGTCGACCGAAATGGTCTCCGCCTTCCCGTTGATCCTGTAGGCCCTGATCAAGCGTCACGCACCTTCAAGCAGTTGGGACCAATGTGAACTGATCTTCGCCCGCGTACCAATCACACCTGAGGTCACAAAAGCAAGTGCAAAGACGCGCGAAAAAGGGTGCAATGGTCCGCGCAGAACCTCCTCACGACGATCGGAGCCATCCGGCTTGACCCAAATCAAGGTGGACGAGACTGCAATTCATAGTATCTTGCGCGCGGGGCATGGGACAGTCTTCAAGGAGGGAATGATGAAAGACAAGTCTTCCAAATCTCTTCCAAGTCTTTGGTCTGACAATCCGTTCGCTGATTTCCGAAAGGAAATGGATCAGGCCTTCGAAAGCTTTTTTGGCAAAAGCAATTTGCTGAAAGGAGTCGATAAGACAAGTGATTTCATGGCGCCGTCGATCGATGTCGCCGAGAATGACGGTGCAATCACACTGACGGCGGAACTCCCGGGCATCTCCGAGAAAGACGTGGATATTTCGATCCAGAACGGCATTCTCACGCTCAAGGGCGAGAAAAAGTTCGAAAAGAAGGACGACAAGGACGACTACCATGTCATCGAGCGGCGCTATGGCAGCTTCCAGAGGTCGATGCGCCTGCCTCCGAGCGTGAACGAGGATGCCGTCAGCGCCAAGTTCGACAAGGGCGTGTTGACGGTGACAATGCCCAAGAAACCGGGAACAGCGCCGGCGGAACGCAAGATCGCGATTGAAAAATAGGTCTAGGATTATGTAACCCGCCGCCCTGTCGGTCCGGGGCGGCGGTCCAACATCCTGCTGTTGCCTTCGCGCGACTATTCGAAGACGATTGCGGGGGCGGCCCTGTCAGGCTGGTTCGTGACCTGGTGCCAGACCCGTTCGGCTATATCGCGATAGACCTTCGCATGCGGCCCTTCGGGGTCGGAGACGACGACCGGCGCGCCGGCATCCGAGGTTTCACGAATGGCGATGGTCAATGGCACTTCACCGAGGAAAGGAACACCGATCCTCTCGGCTTCGGCCCTTGCCCCGCCATGACCGAAGATGTCGTAACGCGCGCCGGTATCTGGGGCGATGAAGTAGCTCATATTCTCGATGATGCCGAGCACCGGCACCTCGACCTTGTTGAACATGTTGATGCCCTTGCGGGCATCGATCAAGGCAAGGTCCTGCGGCGTGGACACGATGACAGCGCCGGAAAGCGGCACCTGCTGGGCCATCGTCAACTGTGCGTCGCCGGTACCGGGCGGCATGTCAACGACCAGGACGTCAAGGTCTCCCCAGGCGACTTCGCGCAGCATCTGCATCAATGCGGACTGCACCATCGGGCCACGCCAGATCATCGCGGTCCCCTCGTCGACCAGGAAACCCATCGACATGGCCTTGATGCCGTAGTGTTCCATCGGCATGATGATGCGGCCGTCAAGCTGCTGCGGGCGACCGGTGATACCGAGAAGACGCGGCATGGATGGGCCGTAGACATCGGCATCAAGGATACCGACCTTCAGGCCATTGGCCTTCAAGGCCAGCGCGAGATTGACGGCGGTCGTCGACTTGCCGACACCGCCCTTGCCGGAAGCCACCGCGATGATGGCGCCGATCCCGGGAACACCGGCCTTCGCCGGACGGGACGGGCCGCCGGGGGCCGGCGCGTGAGAATGCCGGTGGGGTGCTGCGGTCGGAGCGGGCGATCCTGCCTTTTTCTCCGCCGTCAGGCTGACCAGGGCGCCCTTAACACCCGGCATAGCCTTGACGGTGCGCTCGGCAGCCTGACGCATCGGTTCGAGTTCGTTGGCGCGTTCCGCCGGCACGGTGATCGAAAAATAGACCTTGCCATCGGAGATGAATACGTCCGAGACCATGCCGAGCTCGACGATGTTGCGCTCAAGGCCCGGTCCGCGAATGGACTTCAGCGTTTCAAGAACCTGTTCCCTCGTGACTGCCGTCATACCACCCTCGCTGCATTTGTCTCTGTAGCGTAGATAGTTGACTGCCGGGACTTCGCCAACCGCAAAATCGCCACAGGCCGCATGCGCTCCATCAGATCAGCCGAAAGCGGCGACCGGCCGGGGAGATTCCGCCATCCGACGGGCGCCGAAGGCATTGCCCACACCGATCAGTACAGGTTCGTCGACACCGATCTTTTCCATTGCCGCGCCGAGACCGTCCACGGAACCCGCCCAGCGACGTTCATTCTCCCGGGTCACCGAAGCCATGATGACGACGGGCGTCGCGGCGCTCGTGCCTGCGGAAAGAAGGGCAGCCTGAATTTCGGCCGCCATGCGTCCGCCCATATAGAAGACCGTCGTAACGGAGGGATCGGCAAGGCTTTTCCAGTCGAGATCGCGCGGAAGATCGCCGTGGCGCGAATGGCCGGTGACGAAGCGGACCGACTGCGCATGGTCGCGATGGGTGAGCGAAAGCCCGAGTCGCGAGGCCATGGCGCTCGCGGCCGTGATGCCGGGCACGACATCCACGGGAATGCCCTCTTCCTGCAGGCGCGCGATCTCCTCCCCTGCCCGGCCGAAGATCATCGGATCGCCGGATTTCAGCCGGACGACGCGCTTGCCGGCGCGGGCCAGCCTGACCATGATGTCGTTGATGTCCTCCTGCTTGCAGCTTGTCCGGCCGCCGCGTTTGCCCACCAGCAAGCGCTTTGCCTCACGGCGGGCAAGCTCCAGCACTTCATCGGAGACGAGATCGTCGAACAGGATGACATCGGCCGCCTGCAGCGCACGCACGGCCTTGAGGGTTAAAAGCTCGGCATCGCCGGGGCCGGCGCCGACCAGCGTCACGCGGCCGGTGGCGGGCTCCCTCGCCAGTCTCTCCGCGTCCGCCAGAAGGGTGCGATCCGCTCCTTCCTCCGGCGGCTGATTTCCGGCAAAGGCGCGGTCGACGAAGCGTTCCCAGAAGGCACGGCGCGGCTGGCCGGGGGCGAGCCTGTCGCTGACGCGCTCGCGCAAGGATTGGGCAAGCTCGGCCCAAGGCTTGAGCGCCGGCGGCAGCAGGGTCTCGATGCGGCGGCGGATCGCCTGGGCAAGGATCGGGGCCGCGCCATCGGTCGAGATCGACACGATGACCGGCGAGCGGTTGACGATCGAGCCGAACTGGAACTGGCAACAGGCGGGCTTGTCGATGACATTGACCGGCACGCCGGCAGCAACGGCGGCGGTATAGAATGCACGGGCGTCGGCCTCGGTTTCGCAGTCGGCAAGGGCGAGCGCGGCGCCGGCGAAGATGCCGGGGTGCCATGGGTGGGGATGGTCGAGGATCTGGCCTCGGGGGGCGCCAGACGTCGCCTCCCCGATCAGTCTGCGCATGACCTCCGACATCTGGTGGTCGGCGCAGAAGACATGCACCTCCGCGCCGCAGGCAGCCAGCAGTTCCGCCTTCCAGGCGGCGGCGTCGGAGCCGCCTGCGACGACGACGCGTTTGCCTTGCAGCGACCAGAAGACCGGCAGCTTGGCGAGCGGGGCCATGCGGGATTGGGCTCGGCGAGCGGATGCAGGGCCTGCATTCCCGTCATTCAGCGGCTGCGACCTGGCATCCATCGATGATCCCCCTGATCTCGGCGCGGCAGGAGCCGCAATTGGTTCCGGCATAGAGCGTCTCGCCGATCGCCTCGACGGTGCTGCAGCCGCTGCGGACGGCGGCGACGATCTGGTTGACGCCGACGGAAAAGCACGAGCAGACGGTGGCGCCCGGATCGCTTCGGCCGGCGCCGGGGCGGCCGGCGACGACGGCAAAGCGGGTGCGGGCATCGGCATGCGGCCCGGACAATTGTCCGATCGCCCAGTTGCGCGACACGGAGACCGGGTCAGGCGCCAGAAACAGGGCGAGCAGCAAGGCATCGCCGTGGAAGAAGGCAATGCGCACCTCGCCGCTGGCACTGTCGCTATAACCGAGGCTTTCAGCGCCGTCGGGCATGGCGAAATGCAGGCGGCACCAGGCCTCGACATCGGCAAGCGGCGCATCGAAGGCGAGTTCGACCCGCCAGCCGCCCTCGGCCTTGGCAAGCGCCCAATAGGCGGCATCCAGCCCGTGCGGCTTCATCGCGCTGACGGCGAAGCCATAGGCACCGGCGGCAAAACGACGGGCGGCAACGGCCCCATGCTTGGAAGCCGGCTGGCCGGAAACCGGATCGGTGATCGAAGGCAGCAGCGTATCGACACGAGCACGGGCGGAAAACTCGTCCGTCCAGTGCATCGGCACGAAGACCCCGCCTTTCGCCTGCCGGGCTGTCAACAGGGCCCGCACGATGATGTGGCCGTGAGGGCTTTCGAGCCGCACCAGATCGGCGTCGCTGATGCCGAGGTGGCTGGCGTCATCGGGATGGATCTCGACGAAGGGTTCCGCCAGATGGGACGACAACCGTGCGCTTTTGCCGGTGCGGGTCAGGGTATGCCAGTGATCCCGCACCCGGCCTGTGTTGAGCACCAGGGGGAAATCGGCGGAGGTTCGGATCGGCACCTCGGACTCGATTGCGACGAAGCGGGCCTTGCCGTCGGCATGATAGAAGCGGCCGTCGGCGAAGAAGCGGGTCTCCTGCCGTCCCACCCCCACCGGCTGCGGCCAGTGGAAGGGCTCGAGCGCGGCAAAGCCGGGCTCGTCGATGTCGCCATGGGCGCCGATGTCGAAATCGCGGTCGCCACGGTTCTCGAAAGCCGACAACGCCGCATGTTCGGCAAAGATTTCGGCTGGCGAGGCATAGTCGAAGGCATCAGAGAAACCCATGCGGCGGCCGACTTCGGCCAGTTGCCACCAATCAGGCCGCGCCGCGCCGGGTGCGGGCAGGAAGGCTCGCTGGCGCGAGATGCGGCGTTCGGAATTGGTGACCGTTCCGTCCTTCTCGCCCCATCCGGTGGCAGGGAGCAGGACGTGGGCGAGCCTCGTCGTGTCGGTGTCGCGGAGGATGTCGGAGACTACGACGAAGGGGCATGCCGCGATCGCCGCCTTCACCGCATCGGCATCCGGCAAGGAGACGACCGGATTGGTCGACATGATCCACAGCGCCTTGACCCGTCCGTCGGCCACGGCCTGAAACATCTCGACGGCTTTTAGGCCGGGCTTCTGTACCATGGCCGGTGAATTCCAGAAGCGCTGGACGCGGTCGCGATGTTCCGCGCTTTCGATCGTCATATGGGCGGCGAGCATGTTGGCCAGCCCTCCCACCTCGCGGCCGCCCATGGCATTGGGCTGGCCGGTCAGCGAAAACGGGCCCATGCCCGGCCGGCCGATGCGCCCGGTCGCCAGATGGCAGTTGAGGATGGCATTGACCTTGTCGGTGCCAATGGAGGACTGGTTGACGCCCTGGCTGTAGCAGGTGACGGTCTTTTCCGTGCGCTCGAACAGGGAAAAGAATTCGCGGATCTGCATGGCCGGCAGGCCGGTCGCCTCGATCAGCCCGGCCATGGAGGACGACGCGGCGATAAAGGCCTCGCCAAACCCCTGTGTGTGGGCGGCGACGAAATCCTCATCGACCGCGCCAGCCTCGACCAGATGGGCGAACAGGCCGTTGAACAGCGCCGTGTCGCCATCGGCGCGGATGGCCAGATGCAGGTCGGCGATGTCGCAGGTCATGGTGCGGCGCGGGTCGATGACGACGATCTTCATGGCCGGTCGCCGGGCCTTGGCAGCTGAAATGCGCTGGTAGAGCACGGGGTGGCACCAGGCGAGATTGGAGCCGGTGAGGACGATCAGTTCGGCTAGTTCCAGGTCTTCGTAGGTGCCCGGCACCGTATCAGCGCCGAAGGCGCGGCGATGGCCGGCGACGGACGACGCCATGCACAGGCGCGAATTGGTGTCGATATTGGCCGAGCCGATGAAGCCTTTCATCAGCTTGTTCGCCACGTAGTAGTCCTCGGTCAGCAACTGGCCAGAGATGTAAAAGGCGACGGAATCAGGGCCGTGTTCGGTAATCGCGTGCAAGAACTTTTCCGCCACCAGATCGAGCGCCTGCTCCCAGCTGGCCGCCCGTCCTTCGATCTCGGGCGTCATCAGCCGGCCATCGAGATCGAGCGTTTCGGCGAGCGCCGATCCCTTGGAGCACAGGCGGCCGAAATTCGCAGGGTGATCCGGGTCCCCCTTGACGCGGACCACACCTTGATCGTCGACGCTGGCAATCACGCCGCAGCCAACGCCACAATAGGGACAGGTGGTGCGGGTTTCAGTGGGCATGATCTCTCCCCGCAGCATCATCCGCCTACTCCGCCGCCATCATCAGGCTTTCGAGCGCGATCGACAGTTGGCCGCCGTCGTTGCGCAGCGGGATGGTGCGCACCTCTCCTTCGTCAGCGCCGAGCGCCTTGCCCGTCTCCAGGGAGATCACCCAGTTGTGCAAGGGGCAGGTCACGGCCTTGCCGTGGACGATACCCTGGGAAAGCGGGCCGCCCTTGTGCGGGCAATGGTCATCGATGGCGAAGACCTCGTTGTCGGCCGTGCGGAACACGGCGATCTTGCCCTCCGGCGTCTTGACGCAGCGCGCGCCGCGAAGGGGGATGTCGTCGATATGGCCGATGGTGATCCAGTTCATGGCATTATCCTTCATTCTCTTCTCGACGCCGCAGCGTCCGCCTCCTCTTCTCCCCGCCGGGGAGAAGGTGGCCCGAAAGGGCCGGATGAGGCTGTGCGAAGCCCGTTGACTCCAATGCAACCGGCCCCCTCATCGCCTCGCATGCGCTCGGCACTTCTCCCCGCTGGGGAGAAGAGGGAGATCTATTCCGCCGCTGCGGAGAAGCCGACGCTTGCCATGGGCTTGAACTCGTGCTTGTCCTTGCCCGAGACGCGTTCCGACCAGGGGTCGACCTGGGCGAACCTCTGGGAGAAGACGAAGCGATCGTAGTAGCCCCGGCGCTTCTCCGCGTCGGTCATGATCTGGCGGCGAATTTCGTCCAGCCCGACGCGTTTCGCCCACTTGTAGATGCGCTCGAGATAGCGGGCCTGTTCGCGATACATCTGGGTGAGCGCCACGATGTGCTCGAGCGCCTCGTCCTCGGTCTTGACCAGGCCCAGCACCTCCGTGCCCTTGATGTCGAGGCCGGCGGCCCCGGCGAAGTGGATCTCGAAGCCGGAATCGACGCAGATGACGCCGATGTCCTTGCAGGTCGCCTCGGCGCAGTTGCGCGGACACCCCGAAACGGCAAGCTTGAGCTTGGCCGGCGTCCAGGAGCCCCACATGAACTTCTCGATCCGGATGCCGAGACCGGTGGAATCTTGCGTGCCGAAGCGGCACCAGTCGGAGCCGACGCAGGTCTTCACCGTTCTGAGTCCCTTGGCGTAGGCCTGCCCGGAGACGAAGCCGGCCTTGCCGAGATCGGCCCAGACGGCGGGCAGATCCTCCTTCTCGATGCCGAGCAGGTCGATGCGCTGGCCGCCCGTGACCTTGACCATGGGGATCTCGAACTTCTCGACCACGTCGGCGATGGCGCGCAGTTCGGCCGCGTTGGTCACGCCGCCCCACATGCGCGGCACGACCGAATAGGTGCCGTCCTTCTGGATGTTGGCGTGCACCCGCTCGTTGATGTAGCGCGACTGGTAGTCGTCGGCATATTCGTCCGGCCAGTCTGAGACGAGGTAATAATTGAGCGCCGGGCGGCACTTGGCGCAGCCGCAGGAGGTTTTCCATTCCAGTTCCTGCATGACGGCCGGAATGGTCTTCAGCGCCTTGGCCTTGATCAGGCGGCGGACATCATCATGGCCAAGTTCTGTGCAGGTGCACATCGGCGTGGCGGCGGCGGGATTGTACTTGTCACCCAGCGTCAGCGCCATCAGCTGTTCGACAAGGCCGGTGCAGGAACCGCAGGAGGCCGAGGCCTTGGTATGGGCGCGTACGTCGTCGAGCGAGGTCAGGCCCTTGGCCGTGATCGCCCCGGTGATCTTGCCCTTGCAGACGCCGTTGCAGCCGCAGATTTCCGCATCATCCGGCAAGGCTGCAACGGCCGCCATAGGGTCCAGCGGGCTGCCCCCCTGATAGGCCTGGCCGAAGATCAGGGTGTCGCGCATCGCGGAGATGTCGGTGCCCTTCTTCTTCAGGTCGTTGAACCAGGCGCCGTCGGCCGTCTCGCCATAGAGCACCGTGCCGATGATGCGGTTGTCCTTGATGACGAGGCGCTTGTAGACGCCGGCGGTGGCATCGCGCAGCACGATTTCCTGGCGGTCGTCGCCGTCGGCGAAATCGCCGAGCGAATAGAGGTCGATGCCGGTGACCTTGAGCTTGGTCGGCGTGTCGGAATGGACGAAGGCGGGCGTGCGGTCGCCGGAGAGATGCCAGGCGGCAATCCGCGCCATTTCGTAGAGTGGGGCGACGAGGCCGTAGACCATGCCGCCCACTTCGGCGCATTCGCCGAGTGCGAGGATGTCGCCGTCCGAGGTCTGCATGCCGGCGTCGACGACGATGCCGCGGTTGACCGCAAGACCCGCCTCCCTGGCGAGACCGACGTTCGGGCGGATGCCGACGGCCATCACCACCAGCGTCGCCGGGATTATGCGGCCATCATCGAGTTCGACGCCCTCGACCTTGCCTTCGCCGATGATCGCCTTGGTATTGGCCTTGCAGATCACCTTGATGCCACGTTCCTCGACGGCCTTCTGCAGGAGATAGCCGGCGGCCGGATCGAGCTGGCGCTCCATCAGGGTCGGCATGACATGCAGCACCGTTACGTCCATGCCGCGTGCGCTGAGGCCGGCGGCGGCTTCGAGGCCGAGCAGGCCGCCGCCGATGACGACCGCCTTGTCCCGCGACTGGGCGGCCAGCAGCATGGCCTGCACATCGTCGAGGTCGCGATAGGTGATGACGCCCGGCAAATCATTGCCGGGGACGGGAATGATGAAGGGCACCGAGCCAGTGGCGATCACCAACTTGTCATAGTCTTCCGTCACGCCGTGATCGGAAGTGACCGTCTTTTTATCCCGGTCGATCGCGACGATCCTGTGGCCCTTGTAGAGCATGATGCCGTGGTCGATGTACCAGCCGTCGCCATGGATGACGATCTGCTCGTAGGTCTTCTCACCCGAAAGCACCGGCGAGAGCATGATGCGGTCATAGTTGACGCGCGGCTCGGCGTTGAAGATCGTCACGTCGTAGAGGCCAGGGGCCTTTTCGAACAGTTCCTCCAGCATGCGTCCAGGGGCCATGCCGTTGCCGATGATGACGAGTTTTTCAGTTTTTCCCTCTGGCATGGTCTCACTCCGCGGCTTCGACGAAGCGGTGACGTTCGTAGAGGAACTTCAGCACGGCTTCGCGGGATCTGAGATAGGAGCGGTCGGCGGCAAGCGCGATGCGATCGCGCGGCCGCGGGATCGGCACGTCCAGAACTTCGCCGATTTTGGCGGCCGGGCCGTTGGTCATCATGACGATGCGGTCGGAGAGCAGCACGGCCTCGTCGACGTCATGGGTGATCATGATCATGGTGTTGCCAAGGCGCGCGTGGATCTCCATCACCGCGTCCTGCAGATGGGCGCGGGTCAAGGCGTCGAGCGCGCCGAAGGGTTCGTCGAGCAGCAGGATCTTAGGCTCCATGGACAGCGCCCGGGCTATGCCGACGCGCTGCTTCATGCCGCCGGAGATCTCCGAGGGGCGCTTGTCCTTGGCATGGCCCATCTGCACGAGGTCGAGATTGCGCATGACCCAGTCATGCTTTTCGGCCTTCGTCTTGCGTCCGGCAAACACCTTGGAGACCGCAAGGTTGACGTTTTCGTGGACGGTGAGCCAGGGGAGCAGCGAGTGGTTCTGGAACACCACGGCGCGCTCCGGGCCGGGTGCGTTGACCTCCTGGTTTTCCAGCAATACAGCGCCCGAGGTGACGCGGGTAAGGCCGGCGATGAGGTTCAGGAGCGTGGACTTGCCGCAGCCGGAATGACCGATGATCGAGACGAATTCGCCCTTGTCGATGGTCAGCGTCACGTCTTTCAGAACTTCGGTCTTCTGGCCGCCGCGTTCGAAGCTTTTGTCGATATGGTCAATCTTGAGATAGGCGTTCATGGGTGTCGTCTCCTCAGTTGGCGGCCGTGCCGCGGGTGACGACGCCGCCAAGCAGCGCGACCAGCTTGTCGAGGACGAAGCCGGTCAGGCCGATATAGGCGAGCGCCACGATGATGTCGGAGAGGCGCGACGAGTTCCACGCATCCCAGATGAAGAAGCCGATGCCGACGCCGCCGGTCAGCATTTCCGCAGCGACGATGGCAAGCCAGGACAGGCCGACGCCGATGCGAAGACCGGTGAAGATGTAGGGAGCTGCGGCCGGCACCATGATGCGGACGAAGAATTCCAGCGGGTTGAGGCGCAGAACGCGGGCGATGTTGCGGTAGTCGTCGGGAATGTTGCGCACGCCGACGGCGGTGTTGATGATCACCGGCCAGATCGAGGTGATGAAGATGACGAAGATCGCGGAAGGATTGCTGTCCTGGAAGGCGGCGAGCGACAGCGGCAGCCAGGCGAGCGGCGGCACGGTGCGGAGAATCTGGAAGATCGGGTCGAGCCCGCGCAGCGCCCAGACCGACTGGCCGATGACGGCGCCGAGCAGGACGCCGACCACGGCCGCAAACCCGAAGCCATAGGCGACGCGCTCCAGCGAGACCAACACGCGCCAGGCGAGCCCGATATCCTGCGAGCCATAGTTGAAGAAGGGGAAGGCAATCAGATCGTAGCTGTCGATCCAGACCTGGCTTGGCGGCGGCAGACTGGAGCCGGCTTGAGAACAGGTCAGCTGCCAGATGCCGAGAAGCGCCATCAAGACCACCAGCGGCGGCAGGACATTGCGGGCGATGGCGGAGACGACCCTGGCCGCATCATATTTCGCGACCGGGCGGGTCATCATGTGCACCACCTGGCCTTGCGATGTCGATATCGGCGCGACGGCGACTGTCTGCGTACGTGCTGTTGCGGGCATTGTCTGATCCTCATTCGAGCGGTGGTCGGTCCGGGCTCCAGTTGCCCTTGAAGAGGGAGGTGAAGTCCTTAGGACGCAGCCTTGATCGACAGGCTGTCGAGATAGGCGGACGGGTTTTCCGGATCGAAGACCTTGCCATCGAAGAAGGTTTCCTTGCCCCGTGACCTGGAGGCCGGGATGTCGGCGGCAGCGATGCCGAGATCGCCGGCCGCCTGCCGCCAGAGATCTTCGCGATTGACCCGGCCGACCAGCGCCTTGATGTCGGTATCTGGCGCGAACTTCCCCCAGCGGATATTCTCCGCGATGAACCAGCTATCGTGGCTCTGGTAGGGATAAGAAACACCGTCGGCCCAGAATTTCATCTGCAGGCCCGTTGCCTTCTCAACGCGGCCATTGCCGTAGTTGATGTCGCCCTTCAGCCGGCCGACGACATCCTTCGGCGGAACGTTGAACCACTGGCGCTTGCCGAGGATCGCCGCCATTTCATCCTTGTTGTCCATGCTGTCGCACCACATCTGCGCTTCCATGACGGCCATCAGCAGCGCCTTGGCGGCATTGGGGTTTTTCTCGACCCAATCGGCGCGCATGCCGAGCGCCTTTTCCGGGTGGCCCTTCCACATCTCGCCAGTGGTGCAGGTGGTAAAGCCGATGCCCTGGTTGACCAGCTGTTCGTTCCACGGTTCGCCGACGCAGAAAACGTCCATGTTGCCGACCTTCATATTGGCCACCATCTGCGGCGGCGGCACGACGATGGTCGAGACGTCCTTGTCCGGGTCGATGCCGCCGGCGGCCAGCCAGTAGCGCAGCCACAGGTCGTGCGTGCCTCCCGGGAAGGTCATTGCCGCATTGATCTCCTTGCCGGCGGCCTTTTTCGCCGCGAACGCTTCCTTCAGCTTCGAAGCATCGATTGCGACGCCGGTCTCGGCATACTCCCTAGCGGCTGAGATGCCCTGGCTGTCGTAGTTCAGACGCGCCAGGATCGACATCGGCACGGGCACGTTGTTCTGCGTCACCTTGCCGGTATGCATCAGGTAGGGCATCGGGGTGAGGATATGCGCGCCGTCGATGCCGTTCGCTTCGCCACCGAGCACGAGATTGTCGCGGGTGGCTCCCCAGGAGGCCTGCTTCAATACCTCGACGTCCGGCATGCCGTGTTTGGCGAAGAGACCCTTTTCCGCGGCGATCACCAGCGGCGCGGCATCGGTCAGCGCGATGAAGCCGAGCTTCGCGCCGGTGACTTCGGGCGTCGCCACCGCCGCATAGGCGCCGGACGGCAGAAGCGTGCGCGCGGCGAGCACGATGGCCGCCGTCGAGGCCGTCTTCCTCAGGAATTCGCGGCGGGTGGCAAGACTGGCGACGTCTGTCAGTTTCATCTTCATCTGCTTTTCTCCATCGATCCCGCATCTGGCGGTTGGCGGTTGCGCTTCGAACGGTCAGAGGGAGAAAACGGAAAAAGCCGCCGTCAATATCAGCGTTCCGACTACACGGATGCTGAAACTGAACGGCGGCTTTGCCTGTGTGGCGCCCTTCGTTGGACGCGCTTTATGAAAGTCCCCTCTGGACTTGAGATACTACATGCACGAGACGTGCCAGTTTGAGAAAATGGGAGAAATCACATGTCTTTCAGAGGCTTACCATGTGTGCGCGCTGACAACTGAAAAATGCAGCGCACAAAACTGACGCCTATTTTTTGTGCCCTGCACATAATAATGGCAATTCAGTCTTGCCGCTGTGCTGCCAGGTAATCTTCCAACCGGTCCGGATCGAAGGTCTTGCCATCGAAGAAGCCATCCGGACCCAGCAAGATGCGTCCGTTGACGGCTCCGACATATTGCTCCCGGGACAAGGCACCCTCGACCTTCAGGCTGGCACCGGGCATCGGCGCGAAGATCGGCTTCAGCGCCTGACGGTAGATATCGGGTCGATAGGAGTCACGAGCGATCGAACTGTTCTCGAGCGTATGTCTGCAATGGCCCCAGCGCACCATCTGGCTGTAGAACCAGAGCGCATGGCTTTGCCAGGGAAAGGTTGCCGCCTTACGCCCCAGAACGAAGAAATCGCCGACATCGACCATCCGGCCGGTCATCGTCGACAGTTGGCCAGTCAATGCCGGCAGCAGCAATCGGCCTTCCATGTCGAGATATGGCCGCGAGGCAAGGATGCCAGCCAGTTCCTCAATGTTTTCCGTGTTTCCGCACCATTCTGCTGCCCGATAGAGTGCGCGCAGAAGGGCCTCCAGAGCCAGTCCGTTGGATTCCGCCCAGGCGCGTGACACGCCGAGCACCTTTTCCGGACTGTTGTGCCAGATCGCCGACTTGACGGTGACGATGCGCCCGGTGCCGCGATCAACGGCAACCGTGTTCCACGGCTCGCCGACGCAGCAACCGTCGATCCTGTCTGCTGCGAGTGCATCCGCCATCAGCGGCGGCGGAACGACGGTAAGCTCCACATCCCGGTCCGGCGAAATCCCGCAGGCGGCGAGCCAGTAGCGCAATTCGTAGTTATGGCCGGAGAAGGAATGAACAACGGCAAAGCGCAGCGGCGGAGCGCCCGAGGCCCTGCGATTGGCGATCACCGCCTTCAAAGCAGTGCCGGCGCTTTTCGGCTCAAGATCGGGCGTCATTCCCTCGGCGCTCATTGCCTCGTGTAGGGAGGCGGACACCGAGATTGCGTTGCCGCCAAGGCCGAGGGCCATCGGCGCGATCAGCGGTAAGGAGAGTGGCGACAGGCCCAGATTGGAGGCAATCGGCATCGGGGCAAGCATATGGGCCGCCTGGAAATGCCCGACGGCGATCCGATCCCGAATATTGGCCCATGAGGTTTCCCGAACCAGTTTCAGATTGATGTTCTCGTCGCTGGCAAAACCCTTCTCGGCGGCGGCAATGAGGATCGCGCTGTCGAGAAGCGGCAGGAAGCCGAGGGTTATTTCAGGTCGGTCCGGCATGCTTCAGTCCTCCAGCAAGCCCGCCGCCAGCACAAGGCTCTGGGCGATCTCGGCAATCTTGCGATTCTGTTTCATGGCCGTCGAACGCAGCATGCGGTAGGCCTCGTCCTCGCCGATACCCTTCGATTTCATCAGGATGCCCTTCGCCCGCTCGACCAACTTGCGGTTCTCGAGTTCGCTACGCGCCTCTTCGAGCTCACGCGCCAGGCGGGAATAGGCGTTGAATCGGCTGATCGCCATGTCGAGGATCGGTTTCACCCGCTCCTGGCGCAGGCCATCGACAACATAGGCCGAAACGCCGGCCTCGACCGCCGCCTCGATCATACCCTGCTCGGAACGGTCGACGAACATGGCGATCGGCCGCTTCACAGACCGGGAAAGCTGGAACATGCTCTCCAGCATATCGCGATTGGGGTTTTCGAGCGAGATGACGATGACATCGGGTATCAGGCTTTCGATCCGGCGGGCCACACCGAGCACTTCGTGAATGACGGTCACATTGCGATGGCCGGCCTCATGCAGCCCCGCCTCGATGATCGAGGCCCGCAACGTGTTTTCATCGATGACGAGAACTGTCAGGTCAGGGCTCCGCATGCCGCATTCATTGCCGAAATGCCGGCATTTCGCAATGCGGAATATTTCGAGCGGGCGGCCGCGCGCCAGGGATTGGTCTCGCTACTTGATCAATCCAAGCCGCAGCGCCTTGGCCACGGCCTGGGTTCTGTTGACGGCATCGAGCTTCTTGGTCGCGCGGTTCAGATAATGGTTGATCGTATGTTCGGAAAGGCCGAGGATTTCGGCTATCTCTATGCTGGTCTTGCCGGCAGCAGTCCAGTTCAGGCAATCGATCTCCCGCTCGGTGAGCATGCCCGTGGCGCGATTGTCGAGTTCGCGGATTTCGGCGAGCCTGTTGAAGATATGAGCCGCCAGATAGCTGAGCTCCATCATCTCCTGGCTCGTGAACGGTTCGCGGTCACCTGAAAAGGACACCGCCCCGCGCGCGCCCGACGCTTCGTGGACCGGGAAATACGCACCCCGCATCAAGCTGAATCGTTCGAACAACGCCTTTGCCGTCTCCATCGCCCGCGGTTCGCGCTGCCTGACCACATCGTCGAGATCGTAGTGGAAGGGCGCGGTACTTGTGCGCAGCAGACGCACCACGGGGCTATCGGAAAGCAACGTGGTCTGATCGTACTCGGTCAGCAGTTCCGCCGGCCAGTTGGTGATGATCGAATTGCCGGACAGATTGACAGACGTTGCCGAGGGAAGGTTCATTACCATGAACGCGCGAGCACCATAGCTTTCCGTCAAACGCTTCAGGAAACGGAAAATGTCGAATTGCGCCTTGAAGCCGCCCAGTTCGGTGACATGACCGGCAATGCGTTCTGCCGCCGTATTCGTCTTAATCATTGACATTGTTCGTTTTTCTTTGCGTGCAGAAGAGGAAACGGTGCAGCGCCACTCTCTGTGTACCTAATACATGGGGCATCGAAATCCGGCCCCGCATGCAATACCTCGGCTCCACCTTCCGAGGTCAATGGCCTATATTCTGACTCCCATCAAACTTATGGGTGACTATCGAGGAACGATAACTGCCCTCCGGAAAATGCAATCGGCACCCTCCAGATCCCACGATCTCGTTTTGAGATGTTCGGCCACCATCATCCGGCACTGCTTGCAGTGTCTCTGATTGACATGAGACACCGGGGCACAATAAGCGCAGAATTCGCCACCAGTCCAGCACGGGAGCCTAGTTTACCGTAAACCCTGGAGTATGGCATATGCGGCTTTCAACCACCCTCGAACCGGGGGCCGGCAAGGGCGGGGAAAATAGCGTGACCGAAATCCATTCATTCAACGGCAAGGTGCTCGCAGAAGGACGGCTCGAGCTCGGTGAGGGGCCGATCTACGATTTTCTGACAGAGCGCGCGTGGTGGTTCGACATTCTCGGCAAGACCTTGTGGGAATACGATCCTGCCAACGGTGCGATCCGCCCCTACCCGCTCCCGTTCATGGCCAGCGTATTGGCCCTGGTCGACGGGAAGCGGCAATTGCTGGCATCGGACGAAGGTCTTTTCCTGCGTGACGTTTCGACCAGCGCACTTACTCCCCACTTGAAGCTGGAGCCGAACCGCCCGGGAAACCGGTCGAATGACGGCCGGGTGCATCCCTCCGGTGCGCTCTGGATCGGCACCATGGGCAAGGGCGCTGAAACCGGCGTTGGCGCGATCTATCACGTGGCGGGCGCAACCGTCACGACGCTCTTCGACAATATCAGCATTCCGAACGCTATCTGCTTTTCGCCGGACGGAGCCACCGGATACTTTGCGGATTCGCGCGTCAACATGCTGATGCGTGTCCCGCTGGACCCCGCCACGGGCCTTCCTCTCGGACCGGCGAGCGTGTTGGTCGATGGCCGGGCCGAGCCGGGTGTTTTCGACGGATCGGTTTGCGACGCCGAAGGCACGATCTGGAACGTGCGCTGGAATGCGGGGGCGGTCGACCGGTATGCCCCGGACGGCACGCGGATCGCCCGATATGAATTGCCGGCGAAGAGAACCACATGTCCGGCTTTCATCGGAGAGAAAGCGGATCGGATGATCGTGACATCGGCCTACGAAGGGCTCGACGAAGCCGCGCGAGCGGTGGATTCCTTGGCAGGCGCCACTTTCGAGCTCGGCATTACAGTGCAGGGCCGGCATGAACCTGTGTTCCGGCTCTGATCGCCGCCAACAGGATTGGGACAGCCCCCGCGAATTCAAAATGACCCGGAATGTTCCCGTTCCGATGAAAAATTAAGGAGACAGAATTTCGGGAACGAATGCGCTGCCCACGCATTTTCCCATCGAACCGGCGCGGTCAGCCTCCCAAACAAGGATCGCGTCATTTCGCAAGCCAATCTATTATGAAAGGTAGGTTCGATATGAAAAAGTCCCTGAATTTCGCCGCCGCAGCGCTGCTGCTTGGTTCCACCGCGATGGCACCGCTGGCCTATGCACAGGACGCTACCAACCCTGCTACCCCGGCTACTCCGACCATCGAATCTCCGGCAGCCACGGGCGTTGCTCCGTCGACCGACACCATGGCCCCGGCAGCAACCGACTCCATGGCTGTAACGGACAGCTATCTGACGGAGCAGAGCGAAACACAGCTCAGCGCCAAGGATTTTATCGGTCAGCCTGTCTATAATTCGGCCGATGAAAGCATCGGCGACATCAACGACCTGATCATCGAGGAAAAGGGCGGAATTGTCGCTGCTGTGATCGGCGTCGGTGGCTTCCTCGGAATCGGCGAGAAGAACGTGGCGGTTCCGATGAGCAAGATCACGGTTACCCGTGAGGCCGATTCGAACGACCTGAAGCTCACGACCATGGAAACCGCGGAGTCTCTGAAGGCCGCGCCGGAATTCAAGACTCTCGATGACGAGCAGGCCGCGGAAGGCTCGATCAACGTGATGCCGACGGACAACACCACGACATCGTCGACGGTCACCAAGTAACCTGAAATGTATCCAGGTCCTCGAGGGCGATGCTTCGGCATCGCCCTTTTGTGTCTGTGGAGCGAATCCGGCCTTCAGCGTCTTGAAGAATAGCTCGCCTGATCGGCGGCAACGGCGCCCACGCGATCGACGACAGCAAATTCGTGATAATGATCGTGGAGGTAGCGCAGGGTTGCCGCCGCGTCCGCAGGCTTGCCGAAGTAATAGCCTTGCCCCATGCCGCAGCCGAGCGCCCTGAGGCAATCGGCCTCGGCGACCGTTTCGATGCCCTCGGCGACGACCTCGAGATCAAGACCCTCACACATCGTGACGATCGCCTTGATGATGTGTTCCGACGTACGGTCGGTGGTAATGGCCGAAACGAAGGCGCGATCGATCTTGACCTTGTCGAAAGTGAAATCCCGCAGCCGTCCGAGGCTCGACTGGCCGGTGCCGAAATCGTCCAGCGAAATCCGGATGCCGAACTCGCGCAATTCGTTGATGATGCGCTTGGCCGTATCGGCCGATGTCATGACCGCCGTTTCCGTGATCTCGAGTTCGAGACGGCTTGCATCGAAGCCGACGCTGTTGAGGATCGACAGCGTGTTGAAGGTCGTGCGCGGATCCATCAGCTGCGCCGACGACAGATTGAAGGACAGGAAGAGATCCCGTGGCCACGCAAGCGTCGCCTCGGCCGCCTTGCGCAGAAGGGTTTCGGAAAGCGTATCGATGAAGCCGCGTTCTTCGGCAAGCGGTACGAAAACCGCAGGCGATACGAAGCCCAGATCGGGATCGATCCAGCGGGCGAGCGCCTCGAAGCCGACGACCCTATTGTCCGGCAAATTCACGATCGGCTGAAAGTGGACATCGACGTTGTCGGCGATGATGGCATTGCGAAGCGCTTGTTCCAGCTGTGTCGCGCGTTTCATCTCCTGGGCGATTTCGCGCGAATAGATCGTGATCTGCCCGCGCCCGCGCCGCTTGGAACGATAGAGCGCGGTTTCCGCGCTCTTCATCAGTTCCTCGAAATCGGCTCCCGCGAAAGGGTAGATGGCAAAACCGAGCGAAGCGGAAAGACGGACATTGCGGTCACCGAGATCATAGGGAGCGGATAGCACATCCTTGATCATCTGGCCAATTCTCTCGGCTGCGGTGCGCTCGAAAACCAGCGGAAGGACGACTGCGAACTCATCGCCGTCATGGCGCGTGACTGTTGCTCCGTCGGGAATGCAGGCCTTCATCCGATGGGCCGCCTGGCAGAGGATCTCGTCGCCGGCCACAGAGCCGAAGAGGTCGTTGATGGGTTTGAATCCGTCAAGATTGACCAGGGCGACAGTGAAGGGAGCCGGGTCGTTCGCCCGTTCGGCGGCGAGCATGCGCACCTTGTCGCGCAGCCTGTAGCGATTGCCGAGGCCCGTCAGCTGGTCTGTATAGGCCATCGCCTGAAGCTCGTTCTGGCTTACTGACGGCAATGTTGTTTCGTCCGGCACCATCCACGGATTCCTGGAGAGAGTCCTGTTCCAAATAGGGAGAATGGGTGGGAATCATTAAAAATATAATAGCAATTTCGCGATCTTGGCTGCCCGCCACAGTCCATGATTTAGGGGGTTGACAGTCTTTCAACCAAGCGACAGGCCAACATAATCTGGAATGAATCGCTGGAAAATGCCCTCGATGATGTCGGGGCTCAGCGGTTTCAGGACGACGTCGTTCATGCCGGCAGCGACGCAATCTTCCCTGTCGCGCTCAAAGGCATGGACCAGTACCCCGATGACCGGGGTCTCGCAGCCGCAGACCCGCCCCAGTTCCCTGATGCGTCGGCAGACTTCGAACCCGTTCATATCCGGCAGCGTGATGTCCATCAGAACGATCTGCGGGCGCAGTTCCTGCCATAGGCGGACTGCCTCCTCGCCAGTAGACGCGATCCGGTAACGGAAGCCCAGGCCGTCCAGGATCTGCGAAAACACGATCTGGTTTATCTCGTTGTCCTCCGCGACGAGGACGACCGGATCCGCCCCGCCCGTCTTCGGCATGATACCGTCGTCTCCCGTCGTGATCTCCCAATCATCGGCCTGCGATCCGGAGTTCTCGAACCCGCCAAGGTGCTGGGCGACGCGAAAGGCTAGCTCAGTGTCGAGCTGGAAGTTGTCCAGCGTCAGCGCGTCAATGCCGTACAGCTCCGCCAGTTCCAGACACTTCAACTCCATCTGCGTGTCGACGACGACGAGGTCGATGGCGACGCCCTCGGATCTTGCGACGCTGAGAAAAGCCTCCTCCTCACCCGCATCGTGTACCGAGCAGGCGTCGACGCCGAGCTTTGCCAGCGTTTTCAGGCTCCTCGCCTCGAAATCGTCATTTGTGGTCACCAGCAAGATCTTACGGCCGGCGATATCCACCGCCTCGGGCAGGCGTTCGTCCACACGGACCTCGCCCGTGACTGGTTCGGCGGGAGCGATCCGTGGCGTCGGTTCGGTGCCTGCTTCAGCCACGCCGTTGGCCCCGCTGTCGGGCGCGACCTTGGCCGGATCGTCAAGGCTCGTTACGACGAAATACCGTCCCGGCTTGCCGACCCGGCTGCTGCGGACCAAGACGGGCATCTCCTCCCTTCCGGGGCACGCAATATCTGCCGAAATGGCAGATGGGATGCCGGTTTCCAGGACATGCAGCCCCGCCGCATCGAGGCGGGCCGCAACCTGAGTGTCAAAAACATCCTTGACGCTTTTGCCGAGAACACCTTCGGCCCCTGTTGCCATCTTGGCGCAGAATGCCTTGTTGACAGCCACCAGCGTGAGGTCGCGATCCTGGACGTAGATCGGGTGAGGCAGATTGTCGAGGATCTCCTCGGTCAGTTGCACCCTCTCGATATCGGCACGCCACTGCTCCTCGCGTTTCTTCTGCTCGGTAATGTCGGTGATGACGCATAGGCCGTATCCCGAAGGCAGCCGGCGCTTCGAATATTTCGTCCAACGGTTGTGCGCGTCGCGCTCCTGAAAGTCCGAGCGCTCGCGCCAATGTGCGGCGATGTGCTCGGCGATCCATTCTTCCCGGCCACTGCTTCCCTTGACTTTGAATGGAGAGCAATTGTGCGGCCCACCGGCGTCATAGACAGCGCCCAGGAATTCCCGCAGCCGCGTGCCCGGCAGGAGGTAGTTTTGCGGCACGGGAAAGTAGTTGCGCACCAGACGGCTCGCATAGATCATCTCGTCATTCTTGTCGTAGATGATGAAAGCAGCGGAAAGGGCGTCCGACACGGCATCGAGCACCGTCGTCTGCAATTGCGCATCCCCGGGTGCAATATCGCCCATCAGGTCGTTCCCCTTCAGTCTTTCTCCGGCAGGGACTGCTGCAAAGTCTTTCACATTATTGCCTCGAAGAATCGCAAAGCGACCGTATCCAGTGCGTGATCAAATTGCGGCCAGATATGCGCAGGTATGCTGGTGCCGGCCTGACGCGGCCAAAGAAGGATTTGACGGAATGACGGGCGCCAGCAATCGGCCTCCCCTCCTTCTCTGGACAACCGGACGTCCCTGATCATCAATTCAATACACAACCGAAGTTAGTGCCTTATCCTTAATGCGATATTAATATCCCTGGCCGGCAGGCGACGGGCAGAGGCGGAATTGTGGGGCTTTTCGCCATTTGGGCCTTTCCACCTCGCCGCGAATCCGGGAAAAGGAAAAAATGGCAATCCAGCAATTATCCGAAACACTGATCAACCAGATCGCCGCCGGTGAGGTCATTGAAAGACCGGCGAGCGCAGCAAAGGAATTGATCGAAAACGCGATCGATGCCGGCGCCAGCCGCATCGAGATCGCGACCGCCGGAGGCGGCAAAAGTCTGCTTCGCGTAACGGACAACGGCAACGGCATGGATGCGGACGATCTGGAACTCGCGATACGCCGGCACTGTACCTCCAAGATCACCGATACGCTTTTCGACATCCGCAGCCTCGGCTTCCGCGGCGAGGCGCTTCCCTCGATCGGCTCTGTCGCCAAGCTGTCGATCGCCAGCCGACGGCCGGGCAGTCCCGAAGGGGCCGAAATCAGCGTAGCCGGTGGAAAAGTCTCCCCCCTGCGCCCCGTCGCCGCCAATCCCGGCACGACTGTCGAAGTGCGCGATCTGTTTTTCGCGACGCCGGCGCGTCTGAAGTTCCTGAAAAGTGAAAAGGCGGAAGCGGCCGCGATCACCGAGGTCGTCAAGCGCATGGCGATCGCCTTCCCGAACATCCGCTTCGTGCTCTCGGGAAGCGACCGCTCAACACTGGAATTCGCCGCGACCGGGACCGATCATCTTGCCCGCATAGCCCAGATCCTGGGTGCCGATTTCCGCGACAATGCGATCGCGCTCGATGCCGAGCGGGAAGACGTACGGCTGGGAGGCTTTGCCGGCCTCCCGACCTTCAACCGGGGCAACTCCACTCATCAATATGCCTTCGTCAACGGCCGCCCGGTGCAGGACAAGCAGATCCTCGGAGCAATCCGCGGCGCCTATGCCGAAACGATACCACAGGGCCGCTACCCGGTGGCGGTTTTGTCAATCGACATTGACCCGGCACTGGTCGACGTCAACGTCCACCCGGCGAAATCCGACGTTCGCTTCCGTGATCCCGGACTCGTCCGTGGCCTGATCGTCGGAGCCATCCGCGAAGCCCTGAAGCGCGAGGGCGACCGCGCATCGACAACGGGCGCCGGCGGTATGCTGCGGGCTTTCCGCCCCGGATTCAGACCGACGCCGCCCGCGCCCGCTTCCTATGGCTGGAACGCCGAAACCTCGCCCTATCGGCCGATGGCCGGTTCGCGGACGGGCGGTTTCGGCGAGGGAACCCAGGCCGGTTTCGATACGGTCGTCACGCCAGCGGCCCGCGCCGAGCAGCAAGCCGTAACGAGCACGGCAGCATCTGAGACGGCCAGCTTTCCGCTCGGTGCAGCAAGAGCGCAGGTGCATGCCAACTACATTGTCGCGCAGACACGGGACGGGCTCGTCATCGTCGACCAGCACGCCGCACACGAGCGTCTGGTGTTCGAGCAAATGCGCAAGGCCCTGAGCGGGCGGCGACTGCCGTCGCAGGGGCTGTTGATACCGGAGATCATCGATCTTCCAGAGGAGGATTGCGAACGGCTGATGGCGCATGCGGAGGGGCTGGAACAGCTCGGCCTTTCGATCGAACGCTTTGGTCCCGGCGCCGTCGCTGTGCGTGAAACGCCGGCCATGCTCGGCGAAATGGACATCCATGGCCTCGTCCATCAACTGGCGGACGAAATCGCCGAATGGGACACCGCGCAAGGGCTTGCCGCAAAGCTGGAGCATGTCGCGGCAACGATGGCCTGCCATGGCTCCGTCCGCTCCGGAAGGCTCCTGAAGGTCGAGGAAATGAACGCGCTGCTGCGGCAAATGGAGGAAACGCCCGGGTCCGGTCAGTGCAATCACGGGCGGCCTACCTATGTCGAACTCAAGCTTTCGGACATCGAGCGGCTGTTTGGCCGCAGCTGATAGTGCTGGAATTCCGTCAACTCGCGCGCTATTGCAATGCGATGACGCGAAGGAGTGATCTGACATGAACCGTTTTGAAGGCAGCGGAAACCGTGAGGCGAAAATCCGCTATCTTGATGCCGACTTCCAGATCCTGTCGCCGGGCTCCCATGTCATCTGCGCGATGACCGGAAAGCCGATCATGATCGACGAGCTGCGCTACTGGAGCGTGGCGCGCCAGGAACCTTATGCGGATGCGGCTGCCTCCTTCGAGGCGGAGAAGCGGGCCGGCACGCTTCCAGTGCAGAAGAACTGATCCTATCCGCCGAAGCGGCCCTCCTTGAGCCGACGGGCGCGATGCACCTCAATAGCCCTGTCCAGAATCTTCGCCGGCGCGTTCGGATCGTCGAAAACCATGTCCACCTCGACCACCCGACATCTGGAGGCGAGTTCAGCCGCGCGACCGTTCGCGCCTTTCAGGCGCACGAAATCCTTCGCAGTCGTCGCCAATTGCAGGCCATTGGCCGCCGCGTGATCGAGCAAGTCGGCGATCTCGTCGTCCTTCAGGTGGTGATGATCTGGAAACGACCGCCGCTCGACGACCTCGGCCCCGAGGTCACCGAGGGTGCGGTAGAATTTGTCAGGATCGGCTATGCCGGCAAAGGCCATAACGCGCTGGCCCGCAAGCCCCGGATCACCATGCGGTGAAAGCGACGCCACATAAATAGGCTTTCCGGCGCGGGCCGCCTGACGGACAAGGCGGTCGGCCGCGTTGCCGTTTCCGACCTTCAGGATGGCATCAAGATACCGCATCTGGATGCGAATCGGTGCGCGCACCGGCCCGCCCGGCACGAGATGGCCATTGCCGATGCCACGCACGGTATCGATGACGACCAGAGCAAAATCGACGGTCAGGCGCGCGCTCTGGAAACCGTCGTCCATGATGATGATGTCGACGCCTTCGTCTACAAGCCGGCGCGCACCCGCAACGCGTTTGCGCGAGATCACCGTCAAGGCATGACGGGCCAGCAGCAGAGGTTCATCACCAACATCGACGGAGCGGTGGTGATCCGGGTCGACCACGGTGGTGACATCGAGTGTGCCGCCATAACCGCGACTGAGCACTCCGGGCGCCAGCCCCTGCGCCTTTGCGGCACGAACAAGCGCGAGAACAGTCGGGGTCTTGCCCGCGCCACCAACCGTGAAATTCCCGACACAGACGACCGGCACGGGAGACGATTGCCGCCTGTTTCTGGCCATGCGACGGCCGGCGATCTGCCCATAGACGAAGGATAGCGGCGACAGGGCCCAGGCCCGCCAATCCGGTTTGGTCCACCAGAACGGTGGTGCTTCCGATACCATGGTCTCAGTTCCCTCCGGCCCCCTCACGAGGCCTTATCGGTAAGATCTTATTAATCATATTAGCAAAAGACCGCGGGCAAGTGGCATTCGTCAAGCCGTCTCGGACGAGCGGCGACTGACTTCGGCCGATGGCGCTATCACGAAAGCAGCGCTTCGAGCTCCGTAATGTCGTTCAGGCAAATATCGCTCGCTGCCTCGAGCGTCGCGCGCGAGCCCGTACCGCTCAGCACAGCCACCTTGAGCCCGGCGCCGGCGTTGCGTCCCATATGCATGTCATGATTGTTGTCTCCGACCACCGCCACCTGACGGGGCTCAAGGCCGGTCGCCCGGCAGAAGCCCAGGACCATTCCCGGTTCCGGCTTCGAGCCGTGACCGCTGTCATAGCCGGCGACGAAATCGACATAGCTGGAAATGCCAAAACGGTCCACGATATGGCGGATCGACCTTTCATTGTCGCTGGAGGCAATCCCGAGCTTGTAACCGCGCCCGTGCAGGCTCGAAAAGAGCGGCGCCAATTCGGTGACCGGAACCGAGAGCTCCGCCGAACTGGCGAAAAGCTCGTCCAGCATCGGGGTCAGCACGTGGCTCTCGATCGGCGATCCGGCAGCCACCAGCCCCTCAGCGATTTCGCGCGTGTTGCCGGCTGCGAACAGGCTGTCGGGCACGATGTGCCCGCTCGCCGGATCCATGCCGCAGGCAAGGAGCAGACGGTCGGCCAACGCAGGGTCGCCGGAGGCGGCAAGCAGCGCGAGCCGGCGATTGACAGGAGCCCAGCTTTCGTCAAAATCGAGAAGCGTACCGTCCTTGTCGAAAAGGATGCCGGCGATATCTCCGCCCCACTTCATCTGCACCGCTTTCGCCCTCAGCCCTGGCTCGCAGCGCGCGGCTCCAGCCTCGCCTTCACGGTCAGCGGATTGATATAGGGCTCCAGCCCCTTGATGGTCGCATTCAGGGCGCCGCGCATCTCCTGTATGCTCTCCATGCCTGCATCGACCATCTTGTGCCGCGCGAGATCATTCGAGGACAGGAAATGCACTGCCTTCGCCAGCATTTCGGCATCGCGGACGATGCGCGCATTGCCGTTGCGCACGAGACGCTGGTAGCTCTCGCGGAAGTTGCCCACATTCGGGCCAGACAGGACAGCGCAACCGAGCATGGCTGGTTCCAGCGGATTCTGCCCGCCCTCTGCAGTCAGCGAACGCCCGACGAATGCGATCTCCGTCAGCCGCAGGAAAAGCCCCATCTCGCCGATCGTGTCGCCAAGCAGGATGTCGGTTTCCGGCGTCACCATATCGCCGCGGGTCCGCCGCGCCACGGTGAACCCCTTTTCCACCATCATCGCCTCAATCTCGTCGCAGCGCTCGGGATGGCGGGGAACGACAATCGTCAGCAAACCGGTATGCGCCTTCAAGGCCCGATGCACCATCATCGCGACCTTCTCCTCACCTTCGAAGGTCGAGATCGCAGCCCAGGTCTTTCGCTCGCCGATCTGTTCGCGATAGCGCGACAGCAGAGCCTCGTCGCAGGGCGGCGCGTCACCATCGACCTTGATGTTGCCGGAAACGCTCACCGGCCAGGCGCCAAGGTCGCGGAAGCGCTCGGCGTCGATATCCGACTGGGCGATGACCAGAGCAAGCTTTGAGAACAGGGCCTCGGCGATCGAGAGATGGCGGCTCCAGCGGTCGAAGGACCTGTCAGACATCCGGGCGTTTACGAGGATCTGAGGGATATGGCGTTTGCGCAGTTCCGCCAGCGTCGCGGGCCAGATTTCGGATTCGACCGAGATTGCGAGGTCGGGCTGCCAATAGTCGAGAAAGCGGCGGATCGCTGGTTTCATGTCCAACGGCACATATTGATGGAGAATTTCGCCATTGAGCCTGAAGCGGACGAGTTCGGCGGACGTCACTGTTCCGGTGGTCAAGAGCACGTTGATGTTACGGCGGCGCAGTTCTCGCATCAGCGGAACGACGGCCAGTGTTTCGCCGACGCTTGCGGCATGGACCCAAACAAGCGGTCCCGCCGGGCGATCGAGCGCGGCATAGCCAAAGCGCTCCCAGCGGCGCGCGCGGTCTTCCTTCCCCTTGGCCGCGCGCAACGCCAGCAGCGGCCCGGCCAAAGGATAGGTCGCGACACCCGCCCAGCTGTAGCTGGCGATGGCAATCGATGCCAAACCGTCGATCATCGCCATCTGTTCGGACCGCCTGTGTTTGTTTTCAATGCCATTTCGCCCTTTCGATCAGGCTGGCCACGCTGAAACAATCAATGCTGCGAGACTACGTTTAAAAAGTGACATCCGGCCGCCGACCCTGGGCACTGGGGCCCAAGCGGCATCGGCCCTAAGCAATATCATTACTGGCCGTTCACGACTTCGCCCGGGGTCAGCAGGCGATGCATGTGAACGATGAAATAACGCATGTGAGCATTGTCCACGGTCGCCTGTGCCTTGGCCTTCCAGGCAGCCAGCGCGCTGGCATAATCAGGGAAGATGCCGACGATGTCGAGGCTGTTCAAATCCTCGAACTGGACGTCCTTGAGGCTGGACAATTCGCCGCCGAATACGAGATGAAGAAGCTGCTTTTTATCGCTGGATTCAGTCATTCTAGATTTCTTTCCATTCACGTTCGCCTCCCCCCTTCCTCTGCTCGATTTCGGCGAAAAGGTCAACCACGGGGCAGCAGGAGGAGGTGCTTCAGAAGTTCTGGAAGTTCGCCTTCCGTCGCCGCGCAGAGGATGTCGTGGCTGACCTCCGGGCGATTGTAGACGAGGGCATCGCCGTTGAGGTCGACGAGCTTGCCGCCCGCACGGGCCAGAATCAGATCGGCGGCGGCCAGATCCCAGTCATGGGAGTTGGGCTTGACGAGGGTGGCATCGATGCGTCCCTCGGCCACCATGGCGATCCGGTAGGCAAGGGAAGGGATATGCTCGACGCGCTCTATTCTGGCGCGAATGGTGGCATCAAAAGCATTTACGACGTCTTGCGCCGTCGCGACGCGCAGCCGCTCAGACGGGCGGAAATCCGCAACGCAGATCGGCTTTCCGTTCTTGAGCGCCGGACCTTCGGCGGTCGCCGAATATTCCTCGCCAAGGGCGGGGGCCACGAGTACGCCCGCGACCGGCTTTCCACGATGAACCACGGCAACGCTGACGCACCAGGTATCCTTGCCGGCAATAAAGGCACGCGTGCCATCGATCGGATCGATGACGAAAAGGGTTTCGCAATCAAGCCGGACGAGATCGTCGTCGGTTTCTTCCGATAACCAGCCATAGCCGGGCCGCGCCGCCCGCAGCCGCTCCTCAAGGCATCTATTGGCGGCGTGGTCAGCCGCGCTGACTGGGGAGCGGCCCTCGTTCTTCCACCAGACTTCGGGAGATTGTCCGAAAAAGGTCAGTGCTACGCTGCCAGCCTCCCTCGCCGCGGTGGCGATAAGATCCAGATCTGCCTGCCAGTCGAACATCAATGCGGTCGTCATGGTCGCAACCAATTCCTTGCGCGTTTCACCGGCCTCACCGGCCGGCCAGCGTCATGCCCTCGATGGCGATAGTCGGGGCGGCAACGCCGAACTTGCGGTCGATGTCGTTGGCGGCGGTCACCCGCATGAACATGTCCTTCAGGTTCGAGGCGATCGTGACCCCGGAAACCGGAAATGCGAGTTCGCCATTCTCGATCCAGAAGCCGGTGGCGCCACGGCTGTATTCGCCGGTGATCATATTGACACCTTGTCCGATCAGTTCCGTGACATAGAAACCCGTGCCCACTTCGCGGATCAAATCCTCAGGAGCGATGCTCCCGGGCTCCAGCGCCAGATTGGTCGATGACGGCGAAACAGCGGTTCCGCCCCTCGCCCCACGGCCATTGGTGTGCAACCCAAGTTCGCGAGCGGCCGACGAAGATAGGAACCAGTGGTTCAGGACACCGTCCTCGATCATCACCAGTCTCTGTCCAAGAACACCCTCGCCATCAAAGGGACGGGACGAAGAGCCGCGAACCTTGAGCGGATCGTCGGTAATGTTGAGCCCGGATTTCAGAACCTTCTTGCCCATGCTGTCGCGCAGGAAAGAGGTCTTGCGGGCGACCGAAGCACCATTGATGGCACCAGCGATATGGCCGACGAAGCCGCGCGCCACCCGCGGATCGAAGACCACGGTAATATTCTTGCCGGTTTCCACCTGGTGGGGATTGAGACGGCGCACCGCCCGTTCGCCGGCTCGTTTGCCGATCTCGTCCGCCGGATCGAGTTCGGCAAAGAAAAGTCGGCTGTCGTAGTCGTGATCGCGCTCCATCTGCGTTCCCTCGCCGGCGATCACACCGACCGAACGCCCGAAGCGGGAAGCCTGATAGCTGCCGGAAAATCCGTGGGAGGTTACGAGGACGAGGCCGCCCATGCCGGCGGATGCGCCCGCACCGACCGAATTGCTGACGCCATCGACGGCAAGGGCTGCTTCCTCGGCAGCAAGGGCCGCATCGCGGAGCGCGTCGCTCGACACTTCCGTCGGATCATAGAGATCGAGATCAGGATAGGAGCGGGCAAGATCGGCCTCATCGGCGAGGCCCACGAAGGGATCCTCGGGCGAAACCCTGGCCATGGCGACGGCGCGCTCGGCCAGCGCCGTCAGATCGAAACCCGGATTGGCGGACACGCTTGCGACCTGCTTGCCGATGAAGACACGCAGCGAAAAATCGTCGCTTTCAGAGGCCTCCGTCGATTCCACTTTCCCGAGGCGGACACTCACCGATTTCGAACGAGATCGCACGACGACGGCATCGGCCTTCTCAGCCCCGGCCTTCAGGGCGAGTTCAACGAGTTCACTGGCGCGGGAAAGAAGACTGGCGGAATCGATTTCAGAAGACATGACTTGGCCTTTCATTCCGGCTCCATGTATTGTGCATTACGGAATGCATCAAGGGTAGCGCCGCCGATTCCCGGCCACCGGCCGCCAGAAATGCAAAAAGGAGACATAACGCTTGGCGACGGCACCCGACGCACTGTTTGCGGAAACCCTGCTTCTGCTCGGCGGCGCCGTCGTCGCCGCACCGATCTTCCGCAAACTCGGCCTGGGCACGGTCCTGGGCTACCTCGCCGCCGGGGTCGTTATCGGTCCGATCCTCAATCTCATCACCGGCTCGGCCGAGATCCTGGCGGTGGCGGAACTCGGCGTCGTCTTCCTTCTCTTCGTCATCGGACTTGAACTGAAGCCATCGCGTCTCTGGCGCATGCGCACCGATATTTTCGGCCTCGGCACGGCACAGGTGGTGATCACCGGCCTCGTGCTGACTGCAGCATCGGTTCTGGCCGGGATTACCGGCTGGCGAGGTGGCCTCGTGGTCGGCTTCGGGCTTGCGCTCTCCTCCACCGCCTTTGCGTTGCAGCTCCTCAACGATCTCGGCGACATGAACAGCCGCTACGGCCAACGCGCCTTCTCGATTCTGTTGTTCCAGGACCTCGCGATCGTGCCTCTTCTCGCCATGGTCTCGATTCTTGGCAGCCGCCAACAGGCTACCGACGGATCGGCCCTTGCGGATATTCTCATCGCCGTCTCTGCCGTCTTCGCGATGATCATGGCCGGGCGCTATCTGCTGACGCCGCTCTTCCAGGTGATTGCGAGAACCGGAGCGCGCGAGGTGATGATCGCCGCCGCCCTCTTCGTCGTGCTCGGATCGGCCATGCTGATGCATCTGGCCGGACTGTCGATGGCCATGGGCGCCTTCCTCTCCGGCGTCATGCTGGCCGAATCCTCCTATCGCCACGAGCTGGAAGCCGATATCGAGCCGTTCCGCGGCATACTTCTCGCCCTGTTCTTCATGGCAGTTGGACTGTCCGTGGAAATCGGGGTCATCGTCGACAATCTGGTCTTAATCCTGATTGCCGTGCCTGCGCTGATCGCCATCAAGTCTGCCGTTCTCTATGCGCTTTGTCGCATCGCCGGTTCGTCCCATAACGACGCGGTCCGCATCGCCTTCCTGTTGCCGCAGGGCGGCGAATTCGGTTTCGTGCTCTTCACCACCGCCACAACATCGCAGCTCTTCTCAAGTTCGACATCCTCGTTGTTGATCTCGATCGTCACGCTCACCATGGCGCTGACACCCTTGGGGACGGTGATCTCGCGGCGCTTCATCACCGGCGAGGAACGGGAAGAGATGGAGGAGGATTTCGAGGGGGCGGGATCGGACGTGCTGATGATCGGGTTCTCGCGTTTTGCCCAGGTCGCCGCGCAGATCCTGCTTGCCAGCGGCCGCGAGGTAACGATCATCGACGATTCCGCCGACCGTATCCGCCAGGCAGCGTCCTTCGGCTTCCGCATCTATTTCGGCGACGGGACCCGTCTCGACGTGCTGCGCGCGGCAGGCATCGAGCGGGCCAATATCGTCGCGGTCTGCACGCAGAAGAAGGAAACGACTGACAAGATCGTCGATCTCCTCACGGCCGAATATCCGAGCGCCCGGCTCTTCGTGCGCTCCTATGATCGTATCCACAGTCTTTCACTGAGGGCCCGCAATGTCGAATACGAACTGCGTGAAACGCTCGAATCCGGCTTGTTGTTCGGCCGTCGGACGCTTGAAGCCCTCGGCGTGAGCGAGGAAGAAGCCCTGGCGATCGGCGAGGATATCCGCAGACGTGACGAGGAGCGGCTTCAGATTCAGGCGGCCGAGGGAGTTCTTGCGGGACGGCATATGCTGCACAACAAGCCCGTGCGGCCGGAACCGTTGATGAAGCCGAAGCGGACCAGCGCCAGTTTCGAGGAAACGGAAGTCATCGAGCGCGGCGACATCGCAAGTGGGAAACCGCAGGCCCCTCGCTAGCGGCGCAACTCGGTTTCGATACGCGCTTCGAGGCTGCGTTTCAGGTCGTCCTTGAGGCTATCGCTGGACTCGATGATGTGCCGCGCCTTGAGGAAATCGAGAATGCGGAAGGAATTCACCTCGGGCCTCACGAAAATATCCGGCGGGGTCAGCTTCCTCTTCAATCCGAGATTGGCCTGCATCATCAGCTGCGTTGCGCCGAACAGGCTATCCAACCGGTTCGGCACCTGACTGATATCTCCTCCGGGGCCCCCGATCACGTCGACGGCGACCACGATATCGGCAATTCCCGCCAGATGATCGTAGGGCACGGGGTTGAAGATGCCGCCATCGACCATCAATCGCCCGCCGCGGTGAACCGGCATGAAGAGCGCCGGGATCGCCGCCGATGCGGCGAGCGCCTCATAGAGTTCTCCGTCCTCGCAGACAACTTCCTTCTGGCCGTAATAGTCCGTTGCGATCACCTTGAACGGAATTTTGAGGCCACTGAAATCATCGGGAAGAGCATCGGGCAGAAACGCCCTCAATATCCGCTCCAGATTGAACTGGCCTAGCCGGAAACCGCCAAGCGCATCGCGCATGGTTGCGGGGCCGAGGCTCCAGAGGCGGTTTGCGATATTGGACCGCTTGCCAACCGTGTCCAGCGTATAGTCGCGGATCTCGCGGCCTGTCATGCCCGCCGCAAGTCCGGAGCCGATGATCGCGCCGATCGAGGAACCGGCGATGGCCACGGGCATAATACCCATTTCGTCCAGCGCCTCGATAACAGGGATATGGGCGAATCCGCGCGCGCCCCCCGCTCCGAGCGCAAGCGCGATCGTAGGACCACCGCTACGTTTCGATGCTGGCCTGTCTTCCGTCACCGTCAAATCGTTGGTCATATGCGGTCACCTCCAAGGGTGAAGGCCGTCAACCCGGCCGGTATTCGTAAAAATACATTTTCGTATCGCCGAAGGATCGTTCTTCCAGGAAATGGAAGACGGGATCCATTTTGACCGGCGCCTCCGCGCTTTCCTCCAGAATGGCCAACGCACCGGGCATCAGCCAGCCACCGGCATGAGCAGCCGCGAAGGCCTTCTCTCCGAGCCCCTTGTTGTAGGGCGGGTCTGCGAACATCAGATGAAACGGCTCGATGTTGCTGGCGCTGCCGAGCTGGGTCGCGTCACGGCGCAGCATGCGCGCACGCCCATGCAACCCCAACGCGTCGATATTCTCCCACAGGAGACTGCGGCCTTCGACGCTGTTCTCGACGAAAAGTGCCGATCGGCAGCCACGCGACAGCGCCTCCAGCCCGACCGCGCCCGTGCCGGCGAAAAGATCGAGTACGCGAGTGCCGTCGAGACTTGCCGGATGAGCATGGTTCAGAATGTTGAAGAGGCTCTCGCGCGTCCGGTCGGTGGTCGGCCGGATCGCGTTCGATTTCGGCGCGGCCAGCACACGGCCGCGAAACTCACCGCCGACGATCCGCACCGCGCGTCATTCCCTTGCCTTTGCCAGTACCGCCCCTGCCGCCGCCATCAGGACGGTCGCCCTGCGGCCTGCCGGAATAGGGTTTCGAACCAGAAGGCTTGCCGCCAAAAGATTTGCCGCCCTTGGGTTTGCCGCCGAAGGGCTTACCGCCTGACGGCCTGTCATCGCCGGTCCTCGCAGCGCGCGGCTTGTCGCCGAATGCACGGTCTTCCCGCGGTTTGCCACCATGAGGCTTCTCGCCGCGCGGAGGACGCTCGGAGCGTTGATCGCCCGAAAAGGATCGGGCCCTTGGCCGCTCGTCGCCCTCGGAACGCGGGCGGCGATCTTCACGCGGCTTGCCACCGAAGGACCGGTCACCCCTAGGCTTGTCGCCGAAGGGACGATCCCCACGCGGCGGACGATCGGAGAACGAGCGCTTGCGATCGCCCCCTTCTTCCCTCTTCTCCGGCGCATCGGCACGGATCCAATCTTTGTCCTCCTCGGCGCGCTTCACGACAACGCGCGGGCCTGCGTCCGGCCTCTCGAACGACGGCGTGCCGCCCTTGCGGTCCGGATCGAACTTGCCCCTGGACCTGGTCGGTAGACCATCCCTGGTGCGGCCGTAACGCTTGGCCTGCGGTGCGCCTTCAGGACGGGCGCGCGGCGCGCGCTTCTGGGCGGTCTCGGCCGCATCCTTGTTCCTAGCGGTCTTTTCGGCGACCGGACGGGCGCCGGGCGCCATCCAGACATTAGCCGTGCGCGACTGGCCGGGAGCACGACGCGTCGGCCGTTCGCCGAAGTCATCGCGGCGGTCGTCACCTCTGGTTTCACGCTTCGCAGGGCCCTTGCGGCGATCGTCGCCACCGTCGCGGCGGGTATCGAGCCGTCCAAGGGCTCTTTCGCGCTTGTCTTCAGACTTCTCGCGTTTGGCCCATTGCGACTTTTCGGGCGCGGCAACGGGCGCCTCGCTCTCTTCATCCGCGGCAGCAGCCGAGTAGATCGGGGCGTCGAAATTGGCCTTGGCGTCCTCGATCAGGCGGGGTCCGAGCTGATCGCGCAACATGCGGCCGCGAACCTCGACCACCTTGCCTTCCGGCAGATCGCCGAGCTGGAAGGGACCGTAGGAGATACGGATCAGCCGGTTCACCTCGAGCCCGAGCGCGCCCAGCACATTCTTGATCTCGCGGTTCTTGCCTTCGCGAAGCCCCATGGTGATCCACACGTTGTGGCCCTGCTTGCGATCAAGCGTGGCCTCGATGGAGCCATAGAGCACTCCTTCGACGGCGATGCCCTCCTTCAGCTTGTCGAGCGCCGACTGATCGATCTCGCCATGGGCGCGGACGCGGTAGCGGCGCAGCCAGCCGGTGGTCGGCAATTCCAGCACACGGGCAAGGCCGCCGTCATTGGTCAGCAGCAAAAGGCCTTCGGTGTTGATGTCGAGGCGGCCGATCGACATGACGCGCGGCAGCTCTTCGGGCAAGTTGTCGAAGACGGTCGGGCGACCTTCCGGATCGGAATTGGTGGTCACGAGGCCGGACGGCTTGTGATAGAGCCAGAGACGCGTGCGCTCGATGCCGCGGATGGCGACGCCATCCACCTCAATGCGATCGGCAAGCGTAGCGTTGACGACCGGCGTTTCCAGCACCTTGCCGTTCAGGCTGACGCGGCCTTCCATGATCATACGCTCTATATCGCGGCGCGAAGCCACGCCGGCGCGCGCCATGATCTTCGAAATGCGCTCGGGCTTCATGCCCTCGGCGGCGGCAACGGCAGGCGCCGGGGACGCCTTGTCGACCTTCGACGGCGCCTTGCCGCCGGGTTTGGCTGTCTTGCGGACGAACGGTTTTCCGTCGCGATCGGATGGCTTGGCCCCGGAGCGCCTAGGCTTGTCTTTGAATGTCATTTGTTGTTTGCCTGTGGTTTGGCGTGTCGTATCAGGTCACGAGGCCTTGGTTAAGAGGAAATTGTCGTATGCCGGTGGCGAATCGTTTCATGGATCTGGCGCTTGATGAGGCACAAGCCGCGGGAAAGCGCGGAGAAGTGCCCATCGGAGCGGTCGTCGTTCTCGACGGCAAGGTCGTCGCGCAGGCCGGAAACCGGACCCGCGAACTCAACGACATTACAGCACACGCCGAAATCGCTGCGATCCGCATGGCCGCAGAACGGCTTGGCGGCGAGCGGCTCTCCGGCGCCGATCTCTACGTCACGCTCGAACCCTGCACCATGTGCGCCGCGGCGATCTCGTTTGCGAGGATCCGCCGGCTCTACTATGGCGCCGAGGATCCCAAGGGCGGCGCAGTCGAAAACGGCGTGCGCTTCTATTCGCAGCCCACCTGCCACCACGCACCGGAAGTCTATTCCGGCATCGGAGCCACGAGGGCCTCCACGATCCTGAAGGATTTCTTCGCCGAAAAGCGCTGAGGCTCAACCGTCGGCAAATGCCTTCAGCTTTTCTCCCGACAAGCGATATCGGATCCACTCATTCTGCGGCTCGGCGCCGACCGCCTCGTAGACGCGGATCGCCGGCTCGTTCCAGTCGAGAACGCTCCACTCGAAGCGACCACAGCCCTTCTCGACGGCGAGCCTCGCCAGATGCCGCAGCAACGCCTTGCCGCCCCCGGAGCCGCGATATTGCGGACTGATATAGAGATCCTCGAGATAGAGTCCGTTCCTGGCCTGCCAGGTAGAATAGCTGAAGAACCAGACGGCGAAACCGGCAGCGACGCCATCGATATCGAGGATCGCAGCACCGGTCACGGCATCCGGGCCGAACAGGGTTTCCATCAGGCTCTCGGTGGTCGCCTCGACCTCGTGCTCGGCCTTCTCGAAGATCGCCAGTTCGGTGATGAAGCGCAGAATGGTGTCGACGTCATCCGGCGTCGCGTCGCGAATGGTGAAAGTCATGAAGTGTCGTCCGAAAATGGTTGCAGGCCGTTTCCGGCCTGCCTTGAATCTGAAAACCAGACTGTCAGGTTATTGGAAGGGCACCCACCATGACTTTGTCTGCTGGGCAGCCTTGGCTTCCTTCTTCCGGCGCTTCTGCTTCTTGAGTTCGGGTTCGCCGAGATCGTCGAGAGTCGAGGCTTCGGCAACCTGACGATATTGCGTCGGGGGATCGGACAGGAAGCGTCGCTGATCGAGATAGGCACCCTTCTGCAACTGGCGCGCCTCGCGGAAGGCCTGCCACTTCTGCGATTCGGTCATCGTGCCGTTGGTTCCGTAACCGACGAGCAGCGGCGAGCGATAGCGTGGATTGTTGGCATTGGCATCGGCCTCCGCGACCAGACGCGCACGCGCATCTTCCGGCGTTTCCAACCAATCCGGATTGTCCTTGCTGGCGAGCGACTGCTGCGGGGCAGGCAATGTGTTCATTGCGGTCTTGGGCGGCATCACCAGGGCCGGGCGCGGATTGTATTTCGTGCCCGTATTCTTGTTCGGGTTAGAGCCGATCGAGACCGCCGAGCCGACGTCTTCCACCAACTGTTCCATCGCCGTCTTGTCGGTGCCGTAGGTCGGGCTTCCGACGCAGCCGGTAAGGCTCGCGAGACCGATGATGATGCCTGCTGCCCCGGCGCCAACTCTCAACACATCTGCCGCTTTCATGAATGCCCTTCCAGCCTCGCCGGTAATATTGTTCCCGACCGAACTATATCTCTACTCCGCCTGAACGAGAATTTCGGCCAATTTCAGGCAGGTTTTACCGGATGATCGGCGAAAGCGCAAATCATCCGGTAATATTTCCCTATTGGCGAGCCGCGATCTCTCGCAGCGCCGCCGCATCGCGCGCAGAAACGTCCGGGTAGTCCGGATCGGAACCGACATCGTTGGTGATCCGCCAGGAGCGGGCGCATTTCTTGCCCTCGGCAAGTTTAGGTTCGACGGAGACCTTGGCCACCTCGGCGAGGCGGAAGGCATCGGCCGGGCCTTCATCGGCAAGCACGGTGATCGCAGACGTGATGCAGATCTCCGCAAAATCCTGCCCTTCGAGAGCCTTGAACAGCTCGGGATCGGCGACATGGACAACGGGCGCGGCTTCCAGCGAAGAGCCGATCCGCTTGTCCTTGCGCTCGATCTCGAGCGCACCGGTGACGACCGTGCGGACCTGCTTCACCTTCTCCCACTTGGCTTCGAGCGCATCATTGCGCCATTCGGTGGGCACCGCCGGGAACTGTTCCAGATGGACCGAAATGGCGGACGGATTGCGCGACAGCCAGGCTTCCTCCGTCGTGAAGGGCAGCATCGGCGCGAGCCAGGTCACGATGCAATCGAACAGTCTGCGGATGACTGCAAGGCTTGCACGCCGGCGCAGGCTCGAGGGCGCATCGCAATAGAGTGCATCCTTGCGGATATCGAAGTAGAAGGCCGAGAGTTCGACATTCGAGAAGTCGATCAGCGCGCGGACGATCTTCTTGAAGGCGAAGGCGTCGTAGCCTTCACGCACCAGCTCGTCGAGTTCCGACAGCCGATGCAGCATCAGCTTTTCGAGTTCCGGCATGTCGGCGTAGGCGATCTCCTCGCCCGTGTCGTGGGCGAGCGTGCCGAGCATCCAGCGGATGGTGTTGCGAAGCTTGCGATAGGCGTCGATGTTGGTCTGGATGATCGTCTTGCCGAGACGCTGGTCTTCCCAGTAGTCGGTGGTCATGACCCAGAGGCGCAGGATATCGGCTCCCGATTCCTTCATCACATTCTGGGGCGCAACGACGTTGCCCTTGGACTTCGACATCTTTTCGCCCTTCTCATCCATGGTGAAGCCATGGGTGATGACGGCGTTGTAGGGCGCGCGGCCGCGCGTGGCGCAGCTTTCCAGAAGCGAGGAATGGAACCAGCCGCGATGCTGGTCGGAGCCTTCGAGATAGACGTCGGCCGGCCATTTGAGGTCCGGGCGGTCTTCGAGCGTGAAGGTGTGGGTAGACCCTGAATCGAACCAGACGTCGAGAATGTCCGTCACCTGCTTCCAGGGCTCGTTGGCGCGGGAGGCCAGGAAGCGCTCGCGCGCGCCTTCGGCGAACCAGGCGTCGGCACCTTCCTTTTCGAAGGCCTCGAGGATGCGGGCATTGACCGCCTCGTCCTGAAGGATTTCACCCTTTTCGTCGACGAAGACGCAGATCGGCACGCCCCAGGCCCTCTGACGGGAAAGCACCCAGTCAGGGCGGCTTTCGATCATCGCACCCAGGCGGTTCTGACCGGCGGCAGGCACGAAGCGGGTGTCGTCGATCGCCTTCAGCGCGCGGGTGCGCAGGGTCGTGCCGTCGCCGAAATCCTTGTCCATATGGACGAACCACTGCGGCGTATTGCGGAAGATGACCGGTTTCTTGGAACGCCAGCTATGCGGATAGGAATGCTTCAGGCGGCCACGCGCAAAGAGCGTATTCGTGGCGATCAGCGCTTCGATGACAGCCTTGTTTGCGTCACCCTTCTTGCCGTTGTCATCCATCACGCGGGCGGGGCCACCTTCGCGGTCCGGACCGAAGCCGGGCGCGTCGGCGGTGTAGAAGCCGGCATCATCGACCGGGAACGGGATCTTCGTGTCGATGCCGCGCGCCTCCAGCGTACGAGCGCTGGCCGTCCAGGCATCAAAGTCCTCGCGACCATGGCTGGGCGCGGTGTGCACAAAGCCAGTGCCGGCATCGTCGGTGACGTGGTCGCCGTCGAGCAGGGGGACGGGGAAGGTGTAGCCGAGATCCTTCAGCGGGTGAGCGCAGGTGATGGCGGCGAGTTCGGCGCCCGTCACGTCGCGGACCAGCTTGAAGGTCAGCTTGGCCTTGGTCGCGGCATCTTCGGCGAGACGCTTGGCGAAGATGAGCTTCTCGCCGGGCTGCGGACCGAAATCATTCTCGGCGCTTGTCACCTCGTAAAGACCGTAAGGGTAACGCGACGAAAAGGCGATGGCGCGGTTGCCCGGGATCGTCCAGGGGGTCGTCGTCCAGATGACGACGGAATTGCCTTGGAGTTCAGCCGAACCCTCGGTCACAGGGAATTTGACCCAGATCGCGTCGCTCTCGACATCCGCATATTCGACTTCGGCCTCGGCCAGCGCCGTGCGCTCGACGACCGACCACATGACGGGTTTGGAGCCGCGATACAGCTGGCCGCTCCTGGCGATCTTCAAAAGTTCGCCGGCGATCCGCGCTTCTGCGTGGAAGGCCATGGTGGTGTAGGGGTTTTCGAAGTCGCCCTCGATGCCGAGGCGCTTGAACTCCTCCGACTGAATCTTGATCCAGCCGGCGGCGAAGTCGCGGCATTCCTGACGGAATTCGTTGACCGGGACCTCATCCTTGTTCTTGCCCTTCTCGCGGTATTTTTCCTCGATCTTCCATTCGATCGGAAGGCCGTGGCAATCCCAGCCGGGAACATAGTTCGAATCATAGCCGCGCATCTGGAAGGAGCGGGTGATGACGTCTTTCAGGATCTTGTTCAGCGCGTGGCCGATATGGATGTTGCCGTTGGCATAGGGCGGACCATCGTGCAGGACGAACTTCTCGCGGCCGGCGGCGGAGGCGCGCAGCTGCTTGTAGAGGCCCATCTTCTGCCATCGGGCCACCAGTTCCGGTTCCTTCTGCGGCAGACCGGCACGCATCGGGAATTCGGTCTGGGGCAGATAGAGAGTGGAAGAATAGTCTACTTTTTCTGTGGTGTCGGTCATGATCTTGCCATCGAGAGGGACGCCCGCAAGGGGTAGCGTCATAATCTGAAATTTGCCGGTGACGGAAAGCGCTCTTTCAAAGCGCCGAAAACCCGGACCCTCCGGCAGCTTTCAAAGCGCGCGGAAGGCCGGGCCAATAATTCGAAGGGATATGGTCAGCCGAACCATGGTCATGGTGGCGGTCTTTAAGCGCTTTTGCCGAGAAAAGGAAGGGGCTCGGCGCCGCAAATGATCAAGCGGACCCTTTGGCGAGCGTGAATACATCCATGCGCAGGACCTGCCGGGCTACCAGCATGCCGGACACCATCGCGGCAAGAAAGAAATAGGTTTCGTTATGGCCGAGACCGAGTGCCGGGATCGCACCGCCGGGGCAGAAGCCGGCGATGCCCCAGCCGATGCCGAACAGGGCCGAGCCGGAGATGAGGCGCGCGTCGATCCGGCCCTTGGCCGGGATATGGAAGATCCGGTCGAAAACCGGTTTGTCTCGCTTGCGCTGGATCAGCACATAGCCCGGGGCCGTCACCAGCAGAGCGCCGGCCATGACAAAGGCAAGGCTCGGGTCCCAGGTACCCGCAATATCGAAGAAATTCATAACCTTCGCCGGATCTGCCATGCCGGAAAGCACGATCCCGATGCCGAAAATGGCGCCAATGACCAGTACAGCTGCATATTTCATTCGAGGCGACCCTTCAGAAAACGTGCCGGACGAGGAAGACCGTGGCAAAAGCGCCAGCCATGAAGCACGCCGTCGCGGCAAGGGAACGAGGCGAAAGCCGCGACATGCCGCAAACACCATGACCCGAGGTGCAGCCCGATCCGAAGGTCACTCCAAGACCGGTCACAAGGCCGCCGACGATCAGGGCGGTCAACGAGAGCGGCACGGAAAAGGCGGCGCTGTAACCGAAGAACTGGAGGAGAGCAGGTGCTCCGATCGCGCCGACGAGAAATGCCGCCCGCCAGGCCCAGTCGCTGGCCATAGGCGGAAATACGCCGATGACGATGGCTGACATGCCGGCGATGCGCCCCCAGGAGACCATCAGTAGGACGGCGGCGAGCCCGATCAGAAGGCCGCCAGCAAAAGACAGTAACGGAGTGAACTCGGTCATTCTCATTCTCCTGAAAGGCGTTCCATCAGATCGTGCCCAATACGAGGGCGCGACAACAAACCGCACTCTACAGAATAAAAAGGGAAAACATAGGTATTTCCTTATATTTCAAAGGTCGGATGGGAAATGCTTTTTCGCAATAATGCGAAACTGCAAAACGGTATCGCATCAGGCCAGCAGACCCGGGCGAGGTAAGGCGAGAATCGCGGGCGACCGAAAAGGAGCCCTGACGTATAGCTCGGATCAGAATGCGATCTTCGCATCCAGTTCGCCGAGCGGCCTCACGCCCGCCAGCAGCGCCCGGGCCTCCTCCTCATCGCGTCTGATCTGCGCCACGAGCGGTTCAAGACCTGTAAATTTCAGCTCATCACGCAGATGACCGAAGAAGGAGACGGAACAGGTCTCGCCATAGAGACTGCCGGAGAAGTCGAACACATAGGTTTCGAGTAGCGCGGCGCCGTTTTCGGTGACGGTCGGCCGAAAGCCAAAACTCGCCACGCCATCATGAAGCGTACCGTCGGCACGGCGAAGCCGGACGGCGTAGATGCCGGGTTTCAGCTCCGCTTCCGGTGGCAGCGCCATGTTTGCCGTCGGATAGCCCAGCGTGCGGCCAAGCTGTTGGCCCTTGATGACCTCGGCTTCGACGGTGAAGCGGTAGCCGAGAAGGCCGGCTGCTTCCGCCACATCTCCTTCGGCCAGAAGACCGCGAATGCGACTGGACGAGACGACAACCGCGCCCTCGTCACGGAATGCGTCGACAAGCGTCACTCCGAAACCGTTCTTGCGGCCGGCTTCCATCAAAAATGCCGGCCCACCTTCCCTGCCCTTGCCGAAATGAAAATCGAAACCCGTGACGACCTCGCTCGCTCCCAGCCAATCGATCAGGATGGAGTGAATGAACTCGTCGGCGGAGCGCTGGGAGAAATCGCGATCGAATGGGTATTCGATCACCGAATGGAAGCCCATGGCCTCGAGAATGCGGGCACGCATGGGCGCGGGCGTCAGGCGGAAGACAGGCTTGTCCGGGTTGAAAACGGTGCGCGGATGCGGCTCGAAGGTCAGCACGAGCGCGGGGATGCCGCGCGCTTCGGAAAGTGCCAGCGCCCGCGACAGCACCGTCTGGTGTCCCCGATGAACGCCGTCAAAATTGCCGATGGCAATGACGCCGCCCTTGAGATTCTCGGGTAACGGGTTCTTTTTCTCGTTCCGATGGAAAACCGTCATTGCCGGGCCCGCCTCACGCCAGTCTTTGCATCCACCATTTCGGGGTCGCGTTCTCGCGCTTCAGATAGGCATTGAGGATCGCCTCGTCGGTCTTGCCGTTGACAGTATATTCGCCGGCATGAATGCCGCCGCTGACATAGAGGAGGTCAAGACCGGCATCGAGGGCGCCGCGTACGTCCGTCGGCATGCCGTCGCCGATGGCAAGCACGCGGCTCGGATCAACCTCGGCGCCACGATGATCCCGGGCGGCGGCGAGCGCGGCCTCATAGATCGGATGATGGGGCTTGCCGGCAATGCGGGTCTCGCCGCCGAACTGCTCGTAATAGGCGGCGACCGCGCCGGCGCAGGGGATCATGCGATGGCCGCGCTCCACGATCAGATCCGGATTGGCGCAGATCAGCGGCACCTTGCGGGCGGCAAAGGCAACCAGCATGTCATGGTAGTCTTCCGGCGTTTCTGTCTCATCATCGAAGAAGCCGGTGCAGACGATTGCCTCGGCCTCGGCGGGCGAAACCGATGTCACATCGAGGCCGTCGAGCAGGTTCAGGTCCCGATCAGGCCCCAGGAAGAAGATCTTCTTCGGACCGGCCGCGATCAACGTGCGGGTGACATCCCCCGAAGTCACGATGCGGTCGTAGGCGGTATCGGCGGCGCCGATTATCCTGAGCTGGCTGATGACGTCCTGCGCGCGGCGCGGCGAATTGGTGATCAGGACGACCGACACACCGGCCGCGCGCGCCGCCGTCAGCGCCTCGGAAGCAGCGGGAAAAGCATCGACGCCGTTATGCAGCACGCCCCAGACATCGCAGAGGATCACGTCGTACAAGTTGCTGACATCGCTAAGGTTGGAGATGCGCTCGGCCATTCACTTTTCCTGACTTCAAAATGTTCCCGGCTCACATCGCAAAGGAAAGCCCGCAAGGCAAGGGGATTTGCTGCGGGCCGGCAAATATGAAGTACGCGGCGTGAAAATTCATACCAGAGCACGCAAGGCGAAACCGGCGGTGGCGCAGACCAGCAGCGTGCGTCCGATGCCCTGCCGGAAACGAAATACCAGAAGGGCGGCAAGCAGCGATATGCCAAGAGCGGCGACATCGAGTGTCGCCGGATCGGGAACACTGATGGAAACGGGAAGAAAACCAACACCTTCCACCTTTCCCCTCGCCCCAAAGCCGTGCCATAGAACGAGACGGTCGACCTTGGTGAAAAGCACATGCAGCGCGAACCAGACGGCCAGATTGAGGATAACGCCGACGACGGCGGCAGTGATCGCCGAAAGAGCACCCGTCACCAGACGATTGCCGTAGAGCCTCTCTATATGGGGTGCGCCGGCGAAGATCCAGATGAAACTCGGAACGAAGGTCGCCCAGGCGGTGATGAGGGCGCCGAGCACGCCTGACAGGAGCGGATCGAGGCCGCCTGTCTCGCGGAAGGCCGCGAGAAAGCCGACGAAGGAGAGCACGAGGACAAGCGGGCCCGGCGTCGTCTCGGCAAGCGCCAGCCCATGCAGCATTTCGCCAGGCCGCAGCCATTGATAATGCTCCACCGCGACCTGCGCGACGTATGCGAGCACGGCATAGGCGCCGCCGAACGTGACAAGAGCCATTTTCGAGAAGAAGGAGAAGACCGCCGTCAGACCCGCCGGGTCACCGAGGATATAGAGCGCCGCCAGCGGTGCCTGCCAGACCATGAGCCAGAAAGCAAGAGCCAGCAGCGAGCGAACCGGCGAGACTCGCCACCCACCGGCCTCCGCCGCGGCCGCGTCCCTGGAGACGGGTACGGCCGGTCCGGCACGGGCCACCACCAGCCCCGCCGCTCCGGCGGCCAGGACCACCACCGGAAAAGGCAGCGACAGAACGAAAAGCGACAGAAAGGCCAGAGCTGCTATTGCGCGATGAAAACCGCTCTTGAGTGCACGCTTGCCGATACGGACGACCGCCTCGATGACGATGGATAGCACAGCCGCCTTGAGCCCGAAGAACAGGCCGGCCACCCAGCCGATATCCTGGTAGAGCGCATAGATGGCCGATAGACCGGTGATGACGGCAAGCCCCGGCAGAACGAAAAGCAGGCCGGCCACGATACCGCCGCGCACGCCATGAAGCAGCCAGCCGATATAGGTCGCCAGCTGCTGCGCCTCCGGTCCCGGCAACAGCATGCAATAGTTCAACGCATGGAGAAACCGGTCTTCCGAGATCCAGCGTTTCTCATCGACCGCGATCCGGTGCATGAGGCCGATCTGCGCGGCCGGTCCGCCGAAGCTCAAGATGCCGATTTGGAAAAAGGATTTTACAACTTCGGCGAAAGAAGGCGCGGCCGTACATTGCGGTTCTTTTTCGGCTGTCACAAGGTCTGTCATATGCCCGTGATAATGATGTTGCGTGGACAATTTTCGATGGCGCGCGCTTGACTCATTCGGCGGGCGTGCTTATTTCCACCGTCGCTAGCACTCACCCAAAGGGAGTGCTAACTGTTTCGATGCGGATCCGTTGCGATCCGCGAATGTCATTTGATCGAGGGATTAGACAATGGCAAGCACCAAATTCCGTCCGCTTCACGACCGCGTCGTCGTACGTCGCGTTGAATCCGAAGAAAAGACCAAGGGTGGCATCATCATTCCCGATACCGCCAAGGAAAAGCCGGCTGAAGGCGAAGTGATCGCGGTTGGCCCCGGCGCCCGCGATGACCACGGCAAGGTCGTGGCGCTCGACGTCAAGGTTGGCGACCGCGTGCTGTTCGGCAAGTGGTCGGGCACTGAAGTCAAGCTCGACGGCGTCGACCTTCTGATCATGAAGGAAGCCGACATCATGGGCATCATCGGCTGATCCGCCGGTACCCTCATCCCCAAAATCAACAATTCACCAATGGGCTGATGCCCGGGAGTTTTGAACATGGCAGCTAAAGAAATCAAGTTCGGCCGCACTGCGCGCGAGAAGATGCTGCGCGGCGTCGACATCCTCGCCGATGCAGTGAAGGTCACCCTCGGTCCGAAGGGCCGCAACGTCATCATCGACAAGTCCTTCGGCGCACCGCGCATCACCAAGGACGGCGTATCGGTCGCCAAGGAAATCGAGCTGGAAGACAAGTTCGAGAACATGGGCGCCCAGATGGTCCGCGAAGTCGCTTCTAAGACCAACGACATCGCCGGTGACGGCACCACCACCGCGACCGTTCTCGCCCAGGCCATCGTTCGCGAAGGCAACAAGGCCGTTGCCGCCGGTATGAACCCGATGGACCTGAAGCGCGGTATCGACCTCGCCGTCACCGAAGTCGTCAAGAATCTCCAGGCCAAGGCCAAGAAGATCAACACCTCGGAAGAAGTCGCCCAGGTCGGTACGATTTCTGCAAACGGCGAGCGCCAGATCGGCCTCGACATCGCGGAAGCCATGCAGAAGGTCGGCAACGAAGGCGTCATCACGGTTGAAGAAGCCAAGACCGCCGAAACCGAACTCGAAGTCGTCGAAGGCATGCAGTTCGACCGCGGCTATCTTTCGCCCTACTTCGTCACCAACCCGGAAAAGATGATCGCGGACCTCGAAGACGCTTACATTCTCCTGCACGAGAAGAAGCTCTCGAACCTCCAGGCCATGCTCCCGGTTCTCGAAGCCGTTGTTCAGACCGGCAAGCCGCTCGTCATCATCGCTGAAGACGTTGAAGGCGAAGCTCTTGCGACCCTCGTCGTCAACAAGCTGCGTGGCGGCCTGAAGATCGCTGCCGTCAAGGCTCCGGGCTTCGGCGATCGCCGCAAGGCCATGCTGGAAGACATCGCGATCCTCACCGGCGGTACCGTTATCTCCGAAGATCTCGGGATCAAGCTCGAGTCGGTTACCCTCGACATGCTCGGCCGCGCCAAGAAGGTCTCGATCACCAAGGAAAATACCACGATCGTCGACGGTTCCGGCAAGAAGTCGGACATCGAAGGCCGTGTTTCCCAGATCAAGGCCCAGATCGAAGAAACCACTTCCGACTATGACCGCGAGAAGCTGCAGGAACGTCTTGCCAAGCTCGCTGGCGGTGTTGCCGTGATCCGCGTTGGCGGTTCGACGGAAATCGAAGTCAAGGAAAAGAAGGACCGCATCGACGACGCGCTCAACGCGACCCGCGCCGCCGTTCAGGAAGGCATCGTACCCGGCGGTGGCGTTGCCCTGCTTCGCTCGTCGGTCAAGATCTCGGTCAAGGGCGCCAACCAGGACCAGGAAGCCGGCATCAACATCGTTCGCCGCGCCCTGCAGGCTCCGTGCCGCCAGATCGCCGAGAACGCTGGTGACGAAGCCTCCATCGTTGTCGGCAAGATCCTCGACAAGGATCAGGACAACTTCGGCTACAACGCCCAGACCGGCGAATACGGCGACATGATCGCCATGGGTATCGTCGACCCGGTCAAGGTTGTCCGCACCGCCCTTCAGGACGCTGCCTCGGTTGCCGGCCTGCTGGTCACCACCGAAGCCATGATTGCCGAGCTTCCGAAGAAGGACGCCGCCGGCGGCATGGGCGGCGGCATGCCCGACATGGGCGGCATGGGCGGCATGATGTGAGACTAATGTCTCGCATCTGAGCCATCCGGTTCATTTCAGAAAGGGCGGTCTTCGGGCCGCCCTTTTTGCATGGCGCGCAGCCAAACTTCTGGAGGGAGAGCGTGGCGCCGGCGATATTCGGACGGCGTGATCCCCACCATCCTCCGGAAAAGGCGACGGAAGCTTGCCGGCTCGATGTAACCGATCTCCGCCGCTATGTCGTCCAGAGACAGAGTTGAGGTCTCGAGCATCTGTTTCGCCTCCTCGATCCTCAGTGTCTGGACATATTCAAGGGGCGACTGGCCGGTGGCGGACCGGAAGCGCCGGAGAAAACTCCTTTCTGTCAAGCCGCTTCGGGCCACCATTTCGCTGACGGGATTCGCATTCCTGTAGTTATCCGCCGCCCAGATCTGAGAGGCCGCCACCGCCTGATCCTGATGCTGGCGACCGATGGTGAGCGAGGCAAACGGCAACTGGCCTTCTGCATGCCACTGCAGCAGGAATACCCGGGCAATCCGACGTGCCTCCTCCCATCCGCAGAAGCGCCCTATCAGATAGAGAAGCAGGTCATGCCAGGAGGAAGCGCCACCGGCCGTGACGACGCGATGCCCCTGACCTGCTGGAACGAGGATACGCTCTTTCCGAACCCTGACCCTGGGGTATCGCTCTGCCATGCCGGCGGCCGCCGCCCAGTGCGTGGCGGCGTCCTCCCCGTCGAGGAGCCCGCTTTCGGCGACGATCAGGGATCCAGAACAGACCGATGCAATCAATGCCCCGTTGGCATGCATGGTACGGATCCAGTCCGCGACCCTGAAGAAGCTCTCGGGATAGGTGCGCGAGGGACCGATACGAACTTCGGGAATAATGACGATGTCGGCCGACATGCGATCCGTCAGGCGCCCATGCGGCAGCATCATCAATCCGTTGGTGGATTGAAACGGCTCGCCATCCAGGGAAAGAAGACGCGGACAAAACGCGGGTGGGCGTGGCTGCAGCCCGTGCAGCATCTCCCAGCCGCGACCGACCGAGGACAGCACATCCATCATGATGGCCATGCCGGTCGCACTCGCCTCCGGAAGGCCCACCACAATTGTTTCCAGAGGTTTCCGCTCCACCGGATCCTCCCCGTCTGTTCCGGACCGCTTTTGCCCGAACCGAACCTACCAGACTCCAAGGGCGAGCGGTAGATCGCCTTGTCCGAGCCGGACCGCGGCTCTCTCAACCAAGGAGATCAATATGACCACCAATCTGGCACTGGCCGATCAGGCATCGGTGTTTGACGAAGCCAAGGCACAGGCTTTCGCGGGAACCATGATCGGCGCTCTCAATCGTGCCGCTCTTGTTCTGATGACTTCCATCGGCCATCGCACAGGCCTGTTCGACACGCTGGCCGAGACGCCCTCGACAACTGCTGCCGCCCTCGCGGAGAACGCCGGACTTTCGGAGCGATATGTGCGGGAATGGCTTTCCGTCCTGGCCACGTCCGGGGTGGTCGACTATGATCCAACGACCACCACCTTCACGCTCCCCGCCGAGCACGCCGCCTTTCTCACCCGCTCGACGAAGCTCAAGAACATTGCGGTGATCGCGCAGTTCCTCGGTGTGAGTTTCGAGGTTGAAGATGAAATCATCCAGCGTTTCCGAGATGGCAAGGGCCTCCATTACCACCACTATGGGCGCTTCCATGAAGTGATGGCGGAATCGAGCCAGGCGACTGTGGTCAAGCCTCTGATCGAGCACATACTGCCGCTTGTCCCCGGCATCATTGCCAAACTCGAGAAGGGCATAGAGGTCGCCGATATTGGCTGTGGGCAAGGGCTTGCGCTGCTGAAATTGGCCGAGACTTTTCCGAACAGCCGCTTCACGGGCTACGACCTGTGCGGCGATGCCTTCCGGCAAACGGAGAAGATCCGCGCCGAGAAAGGACTGGTGAACCTGAAATTCGTCGAGAAGGATCTATCGGCGGTGGACGATCTCGGCCATTTCGACCTCGTCTTTGCCTTCGACGCGATCCACGACCAACGGGATCCTCAAGGTCTCCTGAAGGCAATCCGGCGATCACTTTCGGACGGTGGAGCATTTCTCATGCAGGAAGTGGGCGGTTCCAGCTATCTCGAGCGGAATGCTCAGGTGCCGCTGGCGCCATTTCTCTACATGATGTCGACCATGCATTGCACGCCTGTATCGCTGGGCCAGGGAGGCGCCGGCCTCGGCACAATGTGGGGCGTGGAAATGGCGCAGGACATGCTCCGGAATGCCGGCTTCTCCACCATCGACATTGCCCGGCTGCCCCACGATATCGTCAATGCCTATTTCGTGGCCCGCCCCTAGCCATTCACCTTGAGCAGAGACTGGGTCCGTCGTTCACCTTCCTGATGTCATCTGTCTTCGACTGCTGATTTTTCGGAAGAGACGGATAGCGGACACAGAGGTCTCCAGAATTCGAAACGCGATACTCACGCAACCTCGTCTGGAGACCTCCATGTCCGACGGTGAAACCAGCAGTTCTCCAAATTCACCAGGCTGCTTTCCATTCCAGCGGCATCAGTATCCGGGCTTCCTGCCCCTCGCGGCGGCAAATGCCGGCAAACGGGGGCGCCCTTTTCCAGTTCCGCAATTGCCCTCTCTGAGCCGCCCCCAGGCAGCCCGACACAACCCAGCGTCACCATCGTGTTTTAGTATATTCTATATTTAGAGTGACGCAATAAAACCTGAAATTACAGCAGCGCGCACTAAAGCCGACTGTAGCTTCCAGCGATTCGTCCATGCAATTTTACTGTTTCGATATTTTCGGACATGCTGCACAATCCGTATTGCGAAATTCCATTTCACGCATTTCGCGCTCACATCCGCCACTGCAACCAACGGTATTTATCGATGGCAGTTTTATCCCTAGTAACCCAAGGGTGCGCGCCCGGAGAGGGCGTCGATTCGAGATTTCCATTTTTCCCTTATCTGTCAAAAAAATTTCATTGCAGACGCAGTGGAAAATTTATAACTCTTCGTGTGACAACTGTTTCATTTTGACAAATTTGCTTTCAAAGTACCACCTACGGTTACGATTACCTGTTCTCGAGACTTCGGAGGGAAAAGGAAGTTGAAACCTATACGCGAACCATCTATATCTGCGTATTCGCCTATAAGAACTTGATAATAAACGCAGTTCGGGGTGCGCGAGAGAGACCATCGCTCGTATCGCGACATTCCGCCCTGCGGTGAATGCCAAAACAAATTCTGACGCCGTTCCGGCGTCTCACGATCTGAGCCATGCTATCCGCAACTGGTCCGAGGACAACAACGCGTCCATATCGGCTTTGACCTGGGGAACGTCTTGTTTAAGATTGCCAAAGCCAATCTTGCCGCACCGTCTGTTCCAGATTTCCTGGAAATGGACGCATCCCACGCCGCGACGCTTTCCCAATTCTCCGTATCTGAAGGCTGGGCCGGCGACCTTTCCAATGGCGTGATCAGGCTCGGCGACCGCGCGACCGTCCTGCATGGCCTGGACGGACCCGAATGCGGCCTACTCAGCATGATGCGCTGCTATGACCCTCATGACCGCGGCCATATCCTCGAACTTTTCGAACAGGCGGCGACATCGTCATCGGTTTTCTGCTATTCGACGACGATAGTGACGAATGGCAATCATCGTCAGCCGGTCTTCTGCATCGGCGAATCCAACGGGTTGGAGGAGGATCACTCCGGCAGCATGGCGGGTATCTTCGTTTTCCCGCGCTTCCAAGTGGCTGCCGGTTCGCCTCTGCACGCCTATGCATGAGACAACAGACCAATATCAGGCGTCTCTCGCCTGTCGCAGGGGTACACTTGGCCTCTCGCATTGATCGTTTCATTTTAGTGAACGAAGAGTCACGAATCGTCTATCTTTCACAGACAGCGAAGAAGTGAGACATAGCTCCAGGAAATTCAACCAGTAGCGCACCGGCCAATCCAGAGTCCCGTGCCCAGGAGCCTCACATGTCCAGCAGCAGCAACTCCGTTGTTCTTGTCGCCCGCCTCCTTCTCTCCTTCATCTTCATCTATTCCGGCTTCGGCAAGCTCGTCGATCCGTCCGGCACCGCCGGCATGATCACCGGCGCCGGCCTGCCCGCCGCGACCGCGCTGGCCTATCTCGCCGGCCTGTTCGAACTCGTCGCCGGCCTGTTCGTGCTCGTCGGCTTCCAGACCAGGATCACCGGCTGGGCGCTCGCCCTGTTCTGCGTGTTCACCGGTGTCGTCTTCCACGGCTCGGCCATCAACGTGCCGGACTTCCCGGCTGCCGCGAACGGCTGGCTGAGCGTGCTCAACCAGATCATGATGATGAAGAACATCACGCTGGCCGGCGCCTATATGCTGCTCGCCACCTTCGGCCCCGGCGCCTATTCGCTCGACGCACGCCGTGGCGTGGCCGTCACCGCCTGATATTTCAAGCACCCTGCCCTGAACGACGAGAACCCGCCGGAGCGATCCGGCGGTTTTTTTGTCCCTCAGCCCTTACGGGCAAGCCAGATGGTCGCACCGCCGCAGTCCGGGTCGTCGATGACGTGGTCGACGACGGCGAAACCGTTCTCCCGAAGCAGAAGTCGATATTCCTCCGAATCAAGGCTCGCGTGATAGAGCGGCTCGCCCTCGAAACTGCCGATCGCCACGCCCTCGCGAGGGCCAGAGGTGAACATCAGCATGGCGCAGTCTGCCGCATGGGCGGCGAAGACCGGAAACATCGCCCGCTGCTCGTCGGGCGTCAGATGGAAGAAGCTGTGCCAGGCCAGAAGCGCATCGAAGGTCCGGCCGAGCGTGAGACCCCGCATGTCGGCCACGCGCCAGTCGGCGGAGGGAAATCGCTGGCGGCAAAGACCGATCAGCGTTTCGGAGGAATCAACGCCCGTGACGGCAAACCCGCGAGCCAGGAGCGCGGCCGCCATCGGCTCGCCGGAGCCGCAGCCGATATCAAGCACGGAAGCGCCATCCGCGAGGCCTGCGGCAAAGCGGTCGAGCCAGGGCTTTTCAAACAGGTGCTTCGAGCGGATGCCGTCGAAGGCACGGGCGTGGCGTTCGTAGACACCGATCACTCGCCCCGCCTCGCTCATGGTCGCCTCACAGGGCCGCGCCGACCGCCGCGACGATCTCGGCCACCCGGGGATCACCCTCATGCTCGGTCTTGCGCGCCCGCACCAGGCAGGCCTCGGACTTGAGGATCACACCGTCCGACAGGATCTTCAGGTGGTTGGCCTTGAGCGTCGAGCCGGTCGAGGTAATGTCGACGATGATGTCCGCCTGGCCGGCGGCGGGCGCTCCTTCCGTCGCGCCGAGGCTTTCGACGATGCGATAAAGCTGGATGCCGTGCTGGCTGGAGAAGAACTGCTGGGTCAGGCGCCAGTATTTTGTGGCGATCGCCAGACGGCGCCCGTGACGGGCGCGGAAGTCGGCGGCGACGTCGCCGAGGTCGGCCATACTGTCGACGTCGAGCCAGATTTCCGGCACGGCGACCACGACATCGGCATGACCGAAACCGAGACGGGCGCAGATTTCCACGCGCTTGTCGGCTTCCGCCAATCCTTCGCGGATCAGATCCTCGCCAGTGACCCCGAAATCGACTGTTCCATTGCCGATCTCACGCGAAATTTCGGAGGCCGAGAGGTAGGCGATCTCGATATCGTCCAAACCTTCGACGCGGCCGCGATATGAACGGTCGTTGCCGACGGCGACGATCTTCATGCCGGCCTTTTCGAAGATCGCCGAGGCGTCGTCCTTCATCCGGCCCTTGGAGGGCAGCCCGATGGTGATCGTCATTGATTCACTCCCCTCTGCGCTTCAATGCGGTCGAGCCAGAGCGAAAAGCCGACAGCCGGGATGTGATTTTCGGCGCCGAGCAACGTCAGCAGCCGGTCGAAGCGGCCACCGCCGGCAAGCACGGCCGGCCGTCCCTCGACCCCGATCTCGAAGACAAGGCCGGTGTAATAGTCGAGCGGGCGCCCGAAGGCGGCGCGATAGGTGATCCGGCCGAGGTCGAGCCCGGCATTGGCAAGGGCTGCAACGCGCTCGTCGAAGCGCGACAATGCTGGACCCAGCCTGAGGCCGGCGGCATTGGCAAATCCGGCAAGTGCCGCGGAGGCTTCCGACAGAGGCAGTTCCAGCGACAGGAATTCGCGCAGAAGCCGAAGCGCCGCTCCGTCGAGGCGTGTTTCGGCCAGTTCGAGCTTCTCCTTCAGCCGCGCGGCGATTTCGGCAGGAGAGCGGCTGGCGTTGGTCGAGTAGCCGGTCGCCTGCATGGTGTCGTCGATATGGGCGATCAGCGCCTTGTCATCACCGGAAGCGAGAAGTGCCGCGACCATCGGGTCAAGACCCTGGACATGGTTTGGGCTGGCAAGCTTCGTCAGCAGCTGCTCGATCTGTTCGCCGTTACCGAAAGCGTGGATGAGCCGCTTCTGCCAGCCTGCGGGCAGGCCCAGCGCCTTGACCACCGCCTCGAACACCGCCTGATCGCCGAGCGTGACGTGAAGCGCGCGGCCCGGCATCAGGCGGGACAGCACGGCAAAGGCGTCGCCGATGGCGCGGGCGTCGGCGCCGGCAATACCGGTGTCGCCGAGATCCTCGATGCCGGCCTGATAGAATTCATTGGCACCGTCGCGGCGCTGGCGGAACACCTCGCCGAGATAGGCATAGCGCTTCGGGGTTCCGGTCGCGGTCTCGATATGGCGCAGGCAGACCGGAATGGTGAATTCGGGGCGCAGACACAGGCTTTCGCCCTTTTCATTCTCGGTCATGAAGATGCGCCGGCGCAGGTCCTCGCCGGCCATGTCGAGGAACGGCTCGGCCGGCTGGATAACGGGCGTATCGACGCGGGTGGTGCGCCGGGCGGAGAATTCATCGAGAATGTCGCCGGCGAAAGTCGGCATATTGATCAGGGGCATGGGACGACTCCCTCTATGACGCCGGGGACCGCGCCAGAATGCCCCCCTCTGCCCTGCCGGGCATCTCCCCCACACGGGGGGAGATTGGCCAGAAGCGATACCTCGGCGCAAGACAGAAACCCTCCGGCAATCGTGCCGAGACTGTAGGCAGAAGGAACGGCGATACCAGCACCGATGCTTGCCAGGACCGAGCGCATGGCGGCACCCGATCTCCCCCCATGTGGGGGAGATGGCCGGTAGGCCAGAGGGGGGTGGCGGCGGAACAGCAACTTAAAGACCCTTCGCCCGGCGGCGATCCTCGGCCTGATGCGCCAGAATTTCCTTCACCTTGGCGACCAGTTCGGTCTCAGGCACGACCTCCTGGGCGACGCGGGCCTCGCGCCATTCGGCATTGTCGGTGATCTCGCCGGAGAGGCGCTTTCCCTCGATCAGGTCCTTGATCTGCACCACGCCTTGCGCCCGCTCGTCGCCGCCCTGGATGATGGCGACGGGGGAGCCTCGACGGTCGGCGTATTTGAGCTGGTTGCCGAATTTCTTCCAGTTGCCCTGGTACATTTCGGCGCGGATGCCTTCCGCGCGCAGCGCCTGCGTAAAGCGCTGGTAGCGGCCCATGCTCTCGACGTCGCCATCCATGACGGTGACGAGCACGGGGGCTACCACCTCATCGGCGCCGAGCTTGCCGAGATTTTTGAGCGCCGTCATCAGGCGCGAGACGCCGATCGAGAAGCCCGTGGCCGGAACCGGTTGGCCCATGAAGCGCGAGACGAGGCCATCATAACGCCCGCCGCCGCCGACCGAGCCGAAGACGACCTTTTCGCCCTTCTCGTTGGTGACGTCGAAGGTGAGCTCTGCTTCGTAGACAGGGCCGGTGTAGTATTCGAGGCCGCGAATTACCGACGGATCAATCTTGATGCGGTCGGATTCATAGCCGGCAGCTGTGACAAGCTGTTCGATCTGCATAAGTTCGCTTTGCCCCTGAGCATAAAGGTCGCTCGCCGGGTAGAAGTCAGCGTCGGTTAGATACGACAGCACCGACTGGATCTGCGCCTCGTTCAGGCCTGCTCCTTTTGTGAAGTCTCCGCTCTCGTCTTTGCGACCCGCGCCGAGCAGCAGTTTGACGCCGTCCAGCCCAAACTTGTCGAGCTTGTCGATCGCACGCAGCACGTTTAGTCGCTGCGTAGCATTTTCATCGCCGCTGAGGCCGATAGAGTCGAGTACGCCGTCAAAGACCTTGCGGTTGTTGACCCGGATCACATAATCCCCGCGCCTGATGCCAAGGGCTTCGAGCGTGTCGGCCATCATCATGCACATTTCGGCGTCGGCGTTGACGCCCGGCGCGCCGACGGTGTCGGCGTCGAACTGCATGAACTGGCGGAAGCGGCCCGGGCCCGGCTTCTCGTTGCGGAAGACGTAGCCGGCGCGGTAGGTGCGGTAGGGGAGTTGGATCTCGTTGAAATTCTCCGCGACATGGCGGGCGAGCGGCGCCGTCAGGTCGTAGCGCAGGCTCATCCACTGGTCGTCGTCGTCCTGCAGCGAGAAGACACCCTCGTTCGGCCGGTCGGCATCCGGCAGGAATTTTCCGAGCGCGTCGGTATATTCGAACAGCGGCGTCTCGACCGGATCGAAGCCGTAGCGCTCGTAGACCTCGCGGATCTTCGCCGTCATCTCGTTGACAGCGCGGATGTCGGCCGCCTCGCGATCTACGAACCCGCGCGGCAGGCGGGCTCTCAGTTTCTGCGGCTTTTTCTGCTTGTCATTCATGATGCTTCGACCGGATTTTCGCGTGTTCCAAGGATTGCCGCGTGTCTTAGAGGATCGAGGCCACAGCGGCAAGGGCGAAGGCTGAGGCGCGCAAGCCGGATCGTGCATGGCGGCCATGCGAAATAACGGGAAATCACATTCGCGTAGGGAGGCGCATCGGGCGGCGAAAAATCATTGCTTTCGGCAAAATCCGCACTAGCTTCCCAGCCATGCGGTTGCTGTTGAGAATCCTGCTCGTTATCACCCTCGTCGCCTACGGCGCCATGCCCTCCATGGGAATGGCGATCGATGTGGATATCGCGGCCCCCTCGACCGGCGGCATGGCCACCGGAATGCAGGCGGCAGGCCAGGGCGCACACCTGATGGCAATGCCTCAGGCGACCGGGGCCGACTGTCCGCACGACGGCAGGGCCGGCCAGAAGGGACATTGCGCCATATGCATGTCGCTCCCTGCCATGCCGACCCAGCCGGACGCCATGCCACTGCTGCGATCGGCGCCATTGCCCGGGATCTCCGCCTCGCTCGCTTCTCGCGTCGCCGCCCCGCTCGATCCCCCTCCCCGCGTCTGACCGCGCCAAGACGTCACGACACACGACGCAGGCCCAGCCTGCGCAACCCCATCATTCTGCCAGATCAGAAAGGGAATACCCTATGTTCTTCAAAACCATCATCACTGCATCCATGCTCGTTCTTTCCACCGCCGCCTTTGCCCAGGACGCAATGGACCATAGCGGCCACGTCGCCGGCATGGACATGAGCCCGTCAAGCGTCGCCTTCGCGGAAGCCAATGCGAAGATGCACACCGACATGGCAATCGAATATTCCGGCGACACGGACGTCGATTTCGTCCGCGGCATGATCCCGCATCATCAGGGCGCGATCGACATGGCGAAGATCCAGCTGCAATACGGAAAGGACCAGGGAATCCGCAAGCTCGCCGAAGAGATCATCAAGGCCCAGGAGGCCGAGATCGCCATGATGACGGCATGGCTCGCCGCGCACGGCAAATAAAGCCTAAAGTTCGGCCGTGGCACAGCCTGTCTATTACGGTTGTGCCACGGCCGCCTTCCGCGCGAGGCTTTCCAGCATCGCGGCCGCCTTGCTGAGCGGCCGCTCCTTGTGGCGAAGCACATAGAACTCTCGCGCAGGCAGATAGAAGCCTGCCTTCTTCAACAGGCCCTCGCGCAACTGGCAGCCGGCGGCGATGCCCGACACCACAGCGGCGCAGGGTCCCGACCGGACAGCGGAGAGAACCGCCTCGTTCGAGGGAAATTCCAGGACGATCCTGAGAGCCGCGCTATCGAGCCCATGGGCGGCAAGCGCTGCTTCAAAGGCGCCGCGCGTTCCCGATCCCCGTTCGCGCATCACCCATGTCGTGCCCGAGACGAGATCTTCCGCCGATAGCGAGCGACCGTCCGCCCAGGGATGGCCGGAACCCGTGACGATCAGGATGGCATCGTCGGTGAGCCTCGAAAACGACAGGGCAGGTTCGTCCACGACGCCCTCGATGAAACCGATATCGGCGAGCCCCTCACGCACGGCATTCGCCACCGAACGGGTGTTGCCAATCGTCAGGTCGAGCTCGACGCCCGGATATTCGGCATGAAAGGCCATCAGCACGGGCGGCAACCAGTAACTCGCGATCGTCTGGCTGGCATGGACCGACAGCGTGCCGCGCGACAGCCCGCCCATTTCGGCCAGCATCTGCTCGGCGGCGCGGACACGCGCCAGTGTGGCGCGGGCTTCGTCGAGGAAGGCCCGCCCTTCCACCGTCAGTTCGATACGGCGGCCGACCCGATTGAACAGCGCGACCCGATAGAAGGCTTCGAGATTTCGGATCGCGGAACTGACGGCCGAAGGCGTCAGGCCGAGTGCCTCGGCGCCCCGCGTCAGATGTTCGCGTTCGGCGACGGCAACGAAGATGGAAAGCTGCTCGAAGGTCATAAGACTTCCATTCGATTTTATCAAATGAAACATAAGATATTATTCGATGGAAGTCGACAGCAAGGAAGAGCTGAGATTGCCGCAGTTCTCATAGCTTTCGGAATCCTCATGTCGATAATTTCACGTATCTTCCCACTCCTTCCCGGAATCCTGCTTTCCATCGCCGTCGCCCTCTCGGCTTTCGCTCTCGAGCATGCTGAATTTGCTCTTGCCGGCGGACGATGGATCGAGAGCCTGGTTCTCGCCATCCTCCTCGGTACAGCGGTTCGTTCGGCGTTCCCGCTCAGCCCAATCCTTCATGCCGGTATCGATTTCAGCGCCAAGGTCCTTCTCGAATGCGCCGTGGTCCTGCTTGGCGCGTCGATCAGCATTTCGGAAATCCGGGACGCGGGCCCCTATCTTATCGCCGGAATTGCAGCCGTCGTCGTCTTTTCGCTCGCCGCGAGCTATGGTGTCGGCCGCGCCATCGGACTGCCTGCAAAGCTTGCGATGCTGGTTGCCTGCGGAAATTCCATCTGCGGCAATTCCGCGATCGCGGCCACCGCACCGGTCATCCAGGCGGAACCCGAGGATGTTGCCGCTTCCATCGCCTTTACGACAATACTGGGCGTGGGGGTGGTGCTGCTCATGCCGGTGCTGCAGGCAGTGGCGAGCCTCAGCAGCCTGCAATACGGCATATTCGCCGGACTGACCGTCTACGCGGTTCCGCAGGTTCTGGCGGCGACCGCACCGGCCGGCCTTGTCAGCATGCATGCCGGCACGCTCGTCAAGCTGATCCGCGTGCTGATGCTCGGACCCGTTCTCTTCACTCTCGGCGTGCTTCATGGCGCCAGTGGCAGACGGATGTCATGGCGTCATGTCCTGCCGTGGTTCATCACCGGCTTCGCCATCATGATGGCATTGCGCTCGCTGGGAATGATACCGCCGGTGGCGCTTGCGCCGATCGGCACTGTGTCCAATCTTCTCACCACGCTCGCGATGGCGGGCCTCGGCCTTTCCGTCGACGTCCGCACGGTCACGCGGGCCGGTGGGCGGGTGATCCTCGCCGCCCTCGCTTCCTTGCTGATGCTCTGCGCGATCAGCCTCCTGCTGATCGGCGTCCTTCACGTCGCATGATGACGGCGGCGCCATTCAACGCCATTGCATTGCTACAAGCGATGACTAGAATTGCGCCGTGTCAAATAGCGGCCCGAACGAGGCACCCATGAGCATCCGCCCCCTTGCCATGATCGGCTTTGATGCCGACGACACGCTCTGGCAGAACGAGCAGTATTACCGGCTGACGGAAGACCATTTCAAAACCCTGCTCGCCGATTTCGCCGACGGAGATCACATCTCGGATCGCCTTCTGAATGCAGAAAAGCGCAATCTCGCGCATTACGGATTCGGCATCAAGGGCTTCACCCTGTCGATGATCGAGACGGCGCTCGAAGTGACCGATGGCCGCGCTCCCGGCCGCGTGATCGGCGATATCCTGGCCATCGGCCGGGAACTGCTCAGCCATCCGGTCGAGACCCTGCCGCATGCACGCGAGACGCTCGAAAAGCTTGCCGGCGACTACTTCCTGGTGATGATCACCAAGGGCGATCTCTTCGACCAGGAGCGCAAGCTGGCGCAATCTGGCCTCGGCGACATCTTCGACGCGGTGGAGATCGTTTCGGACAAGTCGGCCACCACGTACCGGCGCGTCTTTTCACGCAATGGGGAGAGTCCTGATCGAGCGATGATGGTGGGCAATTCGCTGAAGTCCGACGTCGTGCCGGCGATTGCCGCGGGCGCCTGGGGCGTTTTCGTGCCGCACGAACTCACCTGGATCCTGGAACAGGTGGAAAAGCCCATGGAAGCGCCGCGTTTTCGCGAACTCACCCATCTCGGCGAACTGCCGGACCTGCTCGCCAGCCTCCAATAATGCTCAGCGCGGGCGTTCGAAGGCTTCGCGCATCGCTTCCACCCTCTCCCGGCAGCAGCAGCCCTCGATATGGTCATTGACGAGGCCCATCGCCTGCATGAAGGCATAGACCGTGGTCGGGCCGACGAAGGTCCAGCCGCGCTTCTTCAGATCCTTCGACAGACGAACCGAGGTCGGTGAGGTCGGGTTGGCGATAAGCGTTGCATAGTCCATGCGGGCGGGACGCTCCTCCGGCTTCGGCTCAAAGCCCCAGAAATAGCGGGCAAGGGAGCCGAAGTCCGCCTTGAGTTCGACGGCCCGCCGGGCATTGTTGACGGTCGAGACGATCTTGCCGCGATGGCGCACGATGCCGGGATCGGCGAGGCATCGGGCGATGTCGTCCTCTCCGAAGAGCGCCACCCTGGCAAAATCGAAGCCGGCGAAGGCAGCGCGGAAATTTTCGCGTTTCCGAAGGATCGTCAGCCATGAGAGGCCGGACTGGAAACCTTCGAGGCAGATCTTCTCGAAGAGGCGGTTGTCGTCAATGACCGGACGCCCCCATTCCTCGTCGTGATAGCGCCGGTAGTCCTCGAGGTTGCCGTGCCAGAAGCAGCGCTCCAACCCATCTTCACCGGTAACGAGTCCCGTCTTTTCCATGGCAAATGATTCTCTCTCAGCAACAGAGGCTCGCGTTTACCATTTGTTCACTGTTTTTCCAAACCGGATGCTAACCCTCACGAAAGGTTTATGGGATCTTGGGCCTTTTAATGAATGCGGATTTACCAATTGTCCAAAGCCGGGATGACACGGTGTGTCCATCCGGGCCGGTTCGGCCCTTTCCATCCTCGGTGAAAAGTAGCGAGTCCGTCCGATGATCAAGAAGTCCCTGTTCCTGGCTACGTGCCTCCTATTGCCGTTCAGCCATACTGCCCAAGCCAAAGACCGCTATGGAAACCGCCCGCCCGTGATCCTCAGCCCCGACCTCAGCGCCCCCTGGGTGATGCAACTGGGCGGCAGCGTCCGTCCGGTCGTTTACGCGCCGCGGACCCAGAAGCCGCTTCAGGGCACACCCCGGCGCCAGATCAGTCGCGGGGTCGACCGGCCAGCAGGTGTCCAGACCGTGGCTGCCGTGAAGCCGGACAGGCCGGCGAAAACCCAGATGGACCCGATCTATCTGCCGCAGATGGTGGCATATGAAACGACACAGGCAGCAGGTACTATCGTCATCGACACCAACAACCGCTTCCTCTATCTCGTGCTCGGCAACGGGATGGCGCGCCGTTATGGTGTCGGCGTCGGCAAACCCGGCTTCGAATGGGCAGGCAAGCACAAGGTTACCCGCAAAGCGGAATGGCCGAGCTGGACACCGCCGCAGGAGATGATTTCCCGCGAGGCAGCCAAGGGCCACTACCTTCCCGCCCGCATGGAAGGCGGCCCGCAGAACCCGCTCGGCGCCCGCGCCATGTATCTCGGCTCGACTCTCTACCGCATCCACGGCACCAACGCGCCCTGGACGATCGGCAATGCGGTTTCGTCCGGCTGCATCCGCATGCGCAACGAAGACGTGGTCGATCTCTACGAGCGCGTGAAGGTTGGGACGACGGTTGTTGTGATATAAGTCACACAGTATGGATTTCTCCGAATACTGTTACACGAAATCTCTTCAATTCTGCTTTACCGAATAAATTTTTGACTTGAAACCGCAAGCGAGTCAGCTAAGGCTCGCTCACGGTACGATCTTAGGGGGAATTCCACTATGCCGAAATACTTGTCCGTGGTGGCCGCCGCCGCCATCGCCGCGACCAGCGTGCTTGCACCGATGCCGGCCGACGCCTTCAGCGGCGCCCGCCCCGGAATTGTTGCCGACATTCCGAGCGACGTTACTTTTGTTGCCCAGCAGAAAAAGCCGGCCGAGAAGTTCAATCGCCGTGTTGTGCGTCTCGTTACCAACGAGAAGCCCGGGACCATCATCATCGATACAAACAACAAATTTCTTTACTTTGTCGAGGGCCAGAACCGCGCGACCCGTTACGGCGTCGGCGTCGGCCGCGAGGGCTTCGGCTGGTCGGGCATCGTCAAGATCGGGCGCAAGGAGGAATGGCCGTCCTGGAGGCCACCGGCAAGCATGCGGGCCCGCGAAGCCGCCAAGGGTCATCACCTGCCCATCGTCCAGAAAGGTGGCATCGACAATCCACTCGGAGCGCGCGCCATGTATCTCTACAAAGGCGGCCGGGACACCATCTTCCGTATTCACGGCACCAACCAGCCCTGGACGATCGGGCTCAACATGTCGTCCGGTTGCATCCGCATGATGAACAAGGACGTCGAACACCTCTACCAGCGCGCTTCGATCGGCAGCAAGGTGATCGTCGTCGGCCCCGGAAACCGGCAGGGCAAGGTCAGCTTCGAAGACAAGGGCATCGATTTCCTCCGGACCGTATTCGGCGGCTGAAAAGCATCCATGTGCGAAGAGAATGGCAGGGCGCGCGGGCAACCGCGCGCCCTTTTTGTTGCGCCATCCGCAATCGAATTTGACGATCGGCAAAAGTGAATGTGCGTCACAACCTTTTTCAGGAGAAGGTGATGCAAATTGGAAACAGACTTCCCGATCCCGGCAAACTACATATGTGGAAATACAAATAATCGAATCGGGTAGTACGATGAAAAAGAAAACCGCTTCCCTTTCATGTTCCGTCGCGGCCGTCGCCGCAGTCCTGCTCGGAGCTTCCGTCGCCCGGGCGGAAATGGCGATCTCGGTCTACGGCGGCGTGCAGTCGGCGCCAGACAGCGACGTCATCGTGTCGGACCAGGCGGATTTCAACGCGGGATGGGAAGGCAACTCCTTTGCAATGCCGCCCTATTACGGCATTCGCGGCACGTGGTGGATGGAAGAACTCGGCCGCCCCGATCTCGGCGTCTCGCTCGATTTCACCCATGCGAAGGTCTACGCGGACGACGCGACCCTGGCAGCATCGGGCTGGAGCCATTTCCAATATTCCGACGGCCTCAACCTGTTGACCCTCAATGCGCTCTACCGCATGCCAATCGAGGGCACGAAGTTCACGCCGTATATCGGCGCAGGCGCGGGCATCAATATTCCACATGTCGAAGTCACGCGAGCTTCCGGCAGAACCTTCAACTATCAGTTCGGTGGCGCGACCATCCAGGCACAGGCGGGCATCGCCTACGACATCACGGACAATTGGTCCACCTTTGTCGAATATAAGGGCAACTATTCGTGGGTCGACGTCGATATCGACAGCGGTGCGAGCCTCAGGTCCAATGTCATGACCAATGCGATCAACGCGGGTCTGACATTCCACTGGTAATCGGAATGGGCGGCGCTCGAACGCCGCCTCTATTTGATCTCACATACGAGATTCCCCTCGCGCGACATTGCTGTGCCGCGCGGCGTTGAGCTTTTCTTCTCCGCCGTTTCGATCACCATGGCATAGCGACCTTCAAATCGGTTCGGATCGCTGGCCGTAGCGGAAGTCTCGATCGTCAGCTCCAGCGCCGCGAAGGGTCCAGCACCGCTCGTTTCGGAATAGACAAGCAAGCGAAGGTCCTTTCCGTCCATCCAGCGCTGCCGCAGCATTCCCGAGTTCAGGAGCATTGTCTCGATGAGGCCCGGCACCTTCGAATCCTTAAGCGTCAGGGCACCGCGAAAATGAATGAGCTTGTTGCCGCCCGCAGCGTCGAAACCGCTTTCCAGGGACATCTTGATATAGGCGTCGTCCACGGCGCAGTATATGCGCCCGGCCGCCTGCGTTTCGCCCACGCCCGCAAGCGTCAAAAGCAGGGCAAAGGCAGTCCTTGTGAGCATCGCCAAACCTCCTCCATTCCCGGAAAGCCTCCGGGCCGGCGCGCTCACCGTAGTCTGCTAATATTATAATTCTGCTAATTTATCCGGACGCTTGCCGCCATAGGCCCAATCAAGAAGCTCGATCGTGTGCACGATCGGAACCGCTGTTCCCGAACCGATCTGCGTCATGCAGCCGATATTGCCCGTGGCAATGACGTCAGGGCGGGTCGCTTCGATGTTCTTGACCTTGCGCGCCTTGAGCTTCTCGGAGATTTCCGACTGCATGATATTGTAGGTGCCGGCGGAACCGCAGCAGAGATGGCCCTCCGCGGGATCACGCACGGTAAAGCCAGCCATCTTCAGAAGCATCTTGGGCAAGGCGGTGATTTTCTGGCCATGCTGCATGGAGCAGGCGGAGTGATAGGTGACCACCAGCTGTTTCGGCGTCAGTACCGGCAGGTTGAGCGTCCCCAGATACTCGGTGACGTCCTTGGCCAGCGCCGAGACGCTCGCAGCCTTTGCCGCATAGGCCGGATCGAGCCGCAGCATGTAGCCATAGTCCTTGATCGTCGTGCCGCAGCCCGAGGCCGTGATGATAATCGCATCGAGTCCGCCCTTCTCGATCTCGCGGGTCCAGGCGTCGACATTGCGACGGGCGGAGTCTAGCGCCTGCTCCTCGCGGCCCATATGATGGACCAGCGCGCCGCAGCAGCCCTCGCCTTCCGGCACCACCACTTCGACGCCGAGCCGCGTCAGCAGGTTGATGGTCGCCTCGTTGATGCCCGAATCTAGCACGGGCTGCGCACAACCCGTGAGGATGGCAACACGGCCGCGCTTTTCGGCCTTGGCTTGGTGGTTGCCCGGCCTGGCGAAATCGGAAGCGGCAGGAATCGCTCCGGGCGCCAGATCGAGCATGGCGCCGAACGGCTTCAAAGCTGGAATGCGCTTCAGCAGACCCGCGAAGGGGCGGCCAATGCGCGCAAGGCCAAGAGCCACGCGGAAGCGCGCCGGATAGGGCAGCACCATCGCCAGAACGTTGCGGGTCAGGCGATTGGAAAGCGGGCGCCGGTATGTCTTCTCGATATGGATGCGGGCGTGATCGACGAGATGCATGTAGTCGACGCCCGAGGGGCACGTCGTCGTGCAGGCAAGACAGGACAGACAGCGGTCGATATGGGTAACGATCTGCTCGTCCGCGGCGCGGCCGTTTTCCAGCATGTCCTTGATGAGATAGATACGCCCGCGTGGACTGTCGAGCTCGTTGCCGAGCGTGACATAGGTCGGACAGGTCGCCGTGCAGAAGCCGCAATGCACGCATTTGCGGAGGATCTTTTCGGCCTCTGCGACATGCGGATCGGCCAGCTGTTCAGCGGTGAAATTGGTCTGCAAGCTCAGAACTCCAGGGTGTCGGGGGCAGTGCGCGGCGCAATCCCCATAAGCATTTGGGAAAGACCCGTCTCAGATCCACCAGCTCAACGGTTTGTCGATCGGCTGTTCGTTCGTCACCTTCTGCAATCCGACAATGCAACGCACAACGATCCAGACGACAGTACCGATGGCGAGCAGGATGCCCACAAAAGCGACCGTCAGCACCGCCGATATCAGCGCGTACAAGACGCCGATCCAGAAAGTGCGAATGGCCCAGGTATAGTGCGTCTCGAGCCAGGCGGGCGATTTTCCTCGATTCAGGTAGGCAAAGACGACACCGACGATCGCGCTGATGCCGATCGCGAAACTGACGAGATAGAGGACATAGATGATCTGGACATTCAGTTTGCCCGGCTCCATCCAATTGTCCTGCGGGCGAGGCTGCGGCGTCGGCGAAGTCGGTTCGATCATGCCCGGTCTCCTGTCGTCATTCGGCCTGGATTGAAGATCTCCTTCGGGTCGAATTTCGCCTTTACCCGCTGCGAAAGCAAGGCCACGGCCGGTTCCGCCGGCTCGAAGGCGGGAACGGAGGCACGGATACCATTGGATGCGCGGATGAGCGTCGCATGACCGCCGCCAAGCGCCTTGATGTAGCGGCGCAGCGTTTCCGCCTCGGGGTCGGCCTCCATGCGCATCCAGACGAGACCGCCCTGCCAGTCATAGAAGGCATCGACGCCGGTTTCCAGCCGAAGCGCCGCCACCAGCTTCTGGCCCTCGGTCGGTGCGATCGAGACCCGCCATACGGGCTTCATCGATCCGTCGGCATAGGGCAGCACATCGCGAATCTCCCGCCAGAGGACAGCACTGTCCTGCGCGTCCAAACGGGAAACCGGAGCGAATCGGCCCATCGCCTTGGCAAGTTTTTCCGCGCGAACGGAGACGGAGGCTTCGAGCCCCTCGAGCCGCAGGACAGTGGCCGGACCATCAGGCAGGCGGCCTGCGAGGAAGCGCGAGCGGACACTTTCCGGCAGATGGGACGCGCCCGAAACCTCGACCGGAAGCGCCATTGCGGCGGCCATGGCGTGAGCTGCCGCCTCGTCGTCAAGGCCGGAGACGGCGATGGTTTCCACGGTCTTGGCGCGCGGCAGGACTTTGAAGGTCACTTCAGTCAGAAAGCCGAGCGTGCCGTAGGAACCGGCCAGAACCTTGACCAGATCGAGACCGGTGACGTTCTTCATCACCCGGCCGCCAGCCTTGACGACCTCGCCATGACCGTTGACGAAACGCACGCCCAGCAGGCTGTCGCGCGCGGCGCCAGCCGTAATTCGCCGGGGTCCCGAGGCATTGACGGAAAAGACACCGCCGATCGTTGGCTCACCTACCGTGCCCATGACCGGACGGTGATCCGGCGGCTCGAAGGCCATGGCCTGACCGTTTTGGGCAAGTGCCGCCTCGATCTCGGAAACGGGCGTGCCCGCTTTCGCCGAGAGCACCATTTCGGCCGGGTTGTAGGCGGTGATGCCGGACAGACCCGTCGAACGCAAGCCGACTTCGGCCTTGACGGCGTTACCGAAACCGCTGCGCGTATTGCCGCCATAGATGGCGACAGAAACGCCCCTTTCGGCGCAATCTCGGATGATGCCCGCTGCTTCGGCCTCATTGCCCGGAATATGGACTTCACTCATGCGGCGCTCCGTCCGTCGAGCGGGAAAACCTTGGACGGGTTGAGCGTCCATGCGGAATCGAAGGCCGATCGTACGGCCATTTGCTGGTCGAGATCGGCCTTGGAATATTGATGTCGCATCAGGTCGCGCTTTTCGATCCCGACTCCGTGCTCGCCGGTGAGACAGCCGCCGGCATCGACGCAGAGCTTAAGGATTTCCATGCCCGCCGCTTCGGCGCGGGCTGCATCTTCCGGGTCGTTGATATTGTAGAGAATGAGGGGATGCATGTTGCCATCGCCGGCGTGGAAGACATTGGCGACACGAAGCCCGTAGCGGTCAATGATTTCCGAAGTCTTCTTCAGGACGAAGGAAAGCTGGCCGAGCGGCACGGTTCCGTCCATGCAGATATAGTCGGCGATACGGCCCGTCGCGCCGAAGGCCGATTTTCGGCCCTTCCAGATCAGCGCCGCCTCCAGCGCGGACTGGCTTTCGCGCACGGTCTTCACCCCGTGACGATGGGCGATCTCGACAATGCTCGCAAGCATCGCGTCCATCTCGGCCTCGGACCCCTCGACCTCGACAATCAGGAGCGCCTCGACATCGAGAGGATAGCCGGCATGGGCGAAAGCCTCGCAGATTTCGATCGCTGGCTTATCCATGAATTCGATCGCGACCGGCACGATGCCGGCGCCGATGACATCGGCGACGCAGGAGCCTGCCGCTTCCGCGCTGTCGAAACCGAAAAGCACGGGGCGCGCGCCTTCCGGCTTGGCTATCAACCTGACGGTGGCCTCGGTGACGACGCCGAGCTGGCCTTCCGAACCGCAGACGAGCCCGAGAAGATCGTAGCCCGCCGCATCGAGCGCCTTGCCGCCCAGCTCGACGACTGTCCCATCGACGAGGACCATCTTGACGCCAAGCAGGTTGTTGGTCGTGACGCCGTATTTCAGGCAGTGCGCACCACCGGAATTCATGCCGATATTGCCGCCGATGGTACAGGCGAGCTGCGAACTCGGATCGGGAGCATAGAAGAAGCCATCGCCGCCGACGGCATCCGAAATCGAAAGATTGGTGACGCCTGCCTGAACGGTTGCGGTTCGGTTGGCGTAGTCGACGTCGAGAATGCGCGACATCGCCGACAGGCCCAGAACAACCGCGTCCTCCTGTGGAATCGCGCCGCCCGACAGCGAGGTCCCCGCCCCGCGCGGCACGACGGGAATTCCGTATTTGTGGCAATATTTCAGAACCGCCGCGACCTGGGCCGTGGTTTCGGGCAGCACGACCGCGAGCGGCCGGCGGCGATAGGCGAGAAATCCGTCAGTCTCGAAGGGAACAAGCTCGTTCGGCTCGTGAACGAGGCGTTCTGCCGGCACGAGTTCGGCGAGATCCGCGACAATCTCCTTGCGGCGGGCAAGAATTGCGGCATCGGGCGCAAGAAACTGGATGGCTTCTGTCATGGTCCTCCCCTCGCGTGGCGAGATCGGCATACACCGGGGCGCCTGCGGCTTCAACTGGTATTGTTTCTTTACCACTTTGAACAAATCCATGCAAATGCTATGGACTTATGACAATTTTGGAAAGAATGGCGCACGCATGACCAATCTCGGCGATCTTGAAGTCTTTGTCCGCGTGATTGCCGTGGGCAGCATGTCGACTGCGGCGCGCGCGCTAGGTCTGTCGCCAGCCGTTGTTTCCAAACGCATCAAGCGGCTGGAAGACCGGCTGGGGACGCGGCTCCTCCAGCGCACGACGCGGCAGATATCGCTTACCGAGGCCGGACAGGGATTTTACGAGCGCGTGCTTGCTGTTCTGGCCGGGCTCGAGGAGGCGGAAGCCTATGCCTCGGGCCGGTCATCCGAGGTTCGCGGCACCTTGAAGATATCCGCGCCCACTTCTTTCGGACGGCTGCATATCGCCCCGCATCTCAAGACCTTCATGGACGCCCATCCGGATCTGGCGGTCCATCTGGTGCTCTCCGACGAGTTCACCGATATCGTCGGCGGCGGCTTCGATCTCGCCATCCGCATCGCGGAACTGACCGATTCCACGCTGGTCGCCCGGCGGCTGGCACCGGTCCGCCGTATTCTCTGCGCTTCGCCGGACTATATCGCCGTGCATGGCGCGCCGGACACGATTGAAGACCTGAAGCACCATCGCTGCCTGCCTGCGCACAACTACGATGCCTGGCGGCTCGAAGGACCGCAGGGCACCCTAAGCATCAAGCCGGACGGCATGTTGATCACCAATTCGAGCGAGGTCATCCGGGAAGCCGTGATTTCCGGCCTCGGCATTGCGCTGCGCTCCACCTGGGATATCGGACCCGAACTGAAATCAGGTGAACTCGTACAAGTGCTTCCCGCCTACGAGGGATCTCGAAACGTCTCGCTCTCGGCGGTCTATCCGAGCCGGCAGTTCCTGCCCGCCAAGGTTCGGCTCTTCATCGACTATCTTGCCGAGCTTTACGGCCCTGTGCCCTACTGGGAAGGATGAGCCTCGAGCATCAGCGCAAGGCCTGGGGCACAGCACTCCAGAAGCCGAACTTCTTCGGATGGGTGCGACGCAGATCGTTGACAAAGTCGTCGTGGTGCTGGAGGCGCGCATCGGCCGGGAGATGCGGCACGAGGCGAACCAGTGCCTCGAGGTAGCGCGCCGCACGCGGATAGGCGATCCCGATGCCGCGACGGAGAATGTCACCGATCAGCACGCGGTAGAGCACGGTCGCAGCCAACGGCTGCTGGTCGGCCAGGGCTTCCGCCGCCGGCGCCAGATCCTCGTAATAGCGCCCCTCCCAATCGTCACGATGGCGCAGCACATGGGCCGCCGCCCGATCGAGCCTTGGCCAGGAGACGAAGAAGTCGAGCGCGCGATATAGGTCCTCGGCTTCCTCCACCAGCGCAAAGGCGCGGTCCATCTCATCGAATTCGGCAAAGTCATCGAGCTTCGACAGGTAAAGCCGCAGGACTTCGACATCGAGCATTTCGGCGAACTCGCGCCAGCGCAGGTCCTGCGCATCGCCGCGCCGTTTCAGCTTGTCGAGGATTTCGGCCTCGAGCAGGCGCCGCTCGCGGGCGCCGTATTCCGGCCCGACCGAGGTCAACTGCCCGGCGACGGGCAACAACCGGATGCCGGTCGGACGCCGGCGCACCCATTCGAGTGCTTCCTCGTGGCGGCCGGCGGCATGCAGCAGCCCGGCCACGGTCAGCGTGTCGCGGCGGTTTTCCGGCTTGCCATCCTCGAGCACCACATAGGCGTCGACGTCACGCTGATGCAACGCGATCGACTGCAGGAGATCGAGCGCCCCGAGCTTCCCCGGCTCCTTTGGCAAGGCTCCCGACAGAAGAGCCTTCCACGCCGTCGCGGCCGGCGCAGCGATGGACCCCGTCAGGCGAAGCAGGAAGTCCTTGTTCTCTCCGTAGCGGTCGCGCCGGCGCAGCGTCTCGAACTGCGGCACCAGCAGAGCCTGGTCCTTACCGTCGAGCGTGCCGATCAGTTCGAGCGCAGCCCCTTCGGCGTCGTCGAACACCTTCCACAGCCGTGCGTTGTCGGAGACGAGGCGGGCGGAGATCGAGAACCTGAGGCCGAGGAAGCGCAGGATGCGCTCAGCACTTCCAGCTGCGTCCACGCCTCCCAGCTCGGAGAGAATGGTGCGCGCCAGACCGGCGAACTCGACGGCGAGATCCTTGGCACGGGCATTGTTGATCCGCGTCTTCGCCTGTTCGTGCGTATCCAGCCGCCTGTCAATCAGGCGCGCCATTTCCGCCGGTCCCGCCTCGCCGGCCAACGCCGCCTCCAGCCGCGCCTTCAAGGCCTTGTTGGCGGCGGCCTCCTCCAGCAGGATATCGGCCAGCTTGTCGAGGCCAAGGCTGCTCAAGCCTTTCTTGTCGAGCTTCGCACGTTTCTGCCGGGTCATTCCGTTCCGCTTACGCCGTCCTTAATTTCGATGAGATGTCGGCACTGCGCGATCGGCCCCGCCGGGGACCTATATCGGCCGGGCCCCGAATTCCGGCAAGCGATTTCCTCCGGCACGGGTTCGAACGAGCGCAAGTGCGCCCTTAATGCCCCTCCACATGGCTCTTGCGGATTCGCCGCACCACCAGCCATACGCCGAAGATGGCGAAGGGGACTGAAGCGCCGGTCAGGACAGCCGGATCGATCGGCAGGATATCGTGGCTGACGGCCTTGGCGAGATAACCGACGAGGCCGACGATGTAGTAGGAGATCGCGGCGACCGAGAGGCCTTCGACCGTCTGCTGTAGGCGCAACTGCATTTCGGCGCGTCGGTTCATTGTGGTCAGCAGATCGGAATTCTGTTGCTCCAGCTCGACATCGATCCAGCTTCTGACGAGGCCGGTGGCACGCGACAGCTTGCTCGAGAGGTTGGCCTGGCGCTCCTCTACCGACTGGCAGGTGCGCATCGCGGGTGCCAGTCGCCGCTCGAGAAAAGAGCCGAGCGTCTCATGGCCCGGCACCGGCGTCTCGTCGAGCGTCTTGATGCGTTCGCGGACGATCCCGTCATAGGCGCGACTGGCGCCGAAACGATAGAGACTGAACGCCGCATTGGCCTCCAGCTCGGCGGCAAGACGGGTGATCTCAGCCAGCATGGAATTGGCCTCTTCGCGCGCATGGCCCTTCATACGCTGGGTGACAGCGGTCAATCCGTCCTCGATGCGGCGGATTTCCGGCGACAGGGTCTGGGCGAGCGGCAGGCCGAGCATGGCGAGCGTACGGTAAGTCTCGATGTCGAGCAGGCGCTGCGCCAACGCTCCGCGACCGGCCTCGGTCAAGCTGCGGTCGATGACCAGAATACGGGTTAGTCCGTCCCCGTCCTGGCGGAAATCGGTCAAGACCGCAGCCTGCCCATTTTTAACTTCGCTGTAGCACAAACTCGCTGGGTCGAAGCTGTTGATGGCGTTGGCGGTTTCCGGACCCTCGGGCCTGATCTCGAGCCGGATGCCCGAGATCAGTGGACCCGGCGGCGAAAAGGCACCACCAAAGGGATGGACCGTCAGTTCGCCGCCGAATTTCTCCGGCATGGGACTATCCCAGAACCAGGTGGAAAACTCGGTGTGCCGCTCCCAGCGCAGGGTCCCCGCACCCCAGGGCATGGCATGATGGCGAGCGTTGCGGTCGGGCGGAGAAACGCCCCCGGCGCGCGACATCTCGGCGAGGACACTGTGATGCACGGCCGAACCGCCATCCATCATGAAAGCAAGTTGCAGGATCACCCTGGAAGACTTTACCAGCGCAAAGGGCCGGGCGTGGATCTCGCCCAGAGCCAGCGCTCGTTCTGGCGCAGCCGGAAATGCAAATTTACTCTTGTCCAATCGATCGGCTCCCTCAACGCCACGCGATTCCCTTCTAGCAAATGTCGAGGGCGGACGGCAGGGGTCTCCTTGCCACAGCGAACCGCGCATCACCCGACCGCACGAATAAAAACCTGCCTCAAACAGTCATGCATTAAAACATATCAATGCACATACTTATCTGTTGTGGTTCGGTGCTACAGTTGTCAAACATGGGTGGCAGGCACATCCGGCAACGGCGAGCCCCAACCAAAGGGTAGAACCACCGGTGCCGGGACAGATGACATCGGCAGGGGCGAACGGCCACTTGCCAGCGACCGAGGACCACAGATATGAGACTTTCCATTCCGGCAACCTTGCTTGCCCTCTCGATCAGCCTGCCGGCCTTTGCCGGTGAAGTCAGCGATTTCGAGGCAAAGCTACGCTCCGCCTATGGCGACTACAGGACGGTGCTCTTCACCACGAATGCCGGCAAGGCCCCCGAATCAACGGCTGCGCTTGCGCAATTCACAAAGGCATGGTCCGCCATCGCGTCCGAAACCGCGCCGCCGCAGTATGCCGACGACGGCGCCTATGGAGACACGATGAAGTCGGTTGCCAAGATCGCCGAGACCGCAGCGGCCGAAGTTGCCGCCGGCGACCTTGCCAAGGCGCACGATACGCTGGAGGGTATTCGCGAGGAAATCAGCAGCCTCCATATCCGCAACAATATCTACAGCATCTCCGATCGCATGAACGCCTACCATGCCCGCATGGAGGAAGTGATCGCCATGGATCCTGCCGACACGGCCGGCGTGCGCGAGGAAGTGGCAGTGCTCGAATATCTACTGGCCGATATCAAGACCCACCCGCCCAAGGAAGCCGATGCGAGCTTCAGCGATATGCTCGGCAGCGTCGAGGCAAGTGTCGCCAAGCTGCGCAGCGCCGCAGAGAACGGCGATGCGGCGGCAACCAAATCGGCAATCGACGGTTTGAAGGTCCCCTACTCCAAGCTTTTCCTCAAGTTCGGCTGATCCATCACCGGCAGTCCCGCCAGGGCCGAGGGGTCATTGACGGCGAACTGGACAAATTAATTGACCAATCCTTCGGCGGCTTGTTACACATGCCGTCGAAGGAGGACGCCGTGACAGAGAGGGACGAGGGCCTTTTCGCCCAAATCAGCCACAGCCGGACAGCGAGCGAGGTCGTGCTGCAGATCGAGCAGTTGATCCTCGACGGCGTGCTTCGCGACGGCGACCGGCTTCCCGGCGAGCGCGACATGGCGCAGGCCTTCGATGTTTCCCGGCCGATCCTCCGGGAAGCGCTCAAAGAGCTCGAGACGCGCGGTCTTCTCGTAAGCCAGCATGGCGGTGGCACCTTCGTCGCCGATATCATCGGCCAGGTATTTTCTAAACCCGTCACCGAACTGATTTCGAGACATGATCGCGCCGCGCGCGACTACCTGGAATATCGCCGCGAACTGGAAGGGCTTACCGCCGAACTCGCCGCCCGGCGTGCGACCGACACCGACAAGGCACTGCTCGCCCGCATCGTCGCTGACATGAAACGCGCGCATGACAGCGGTTCGGCCGAAGACGAGCTTGCCGCCGACATCGAGTTTCACAACGCCATCGGCGAGGCGGCTCACAATATCATTCTGCTGCACACCATGCGGGCGTGCTACCGGCTCTTGAGCGAAGGGATATTCTTCAACAGGAAGGCAGTCTTTGCGCTGGCCGATGCCGGCGCTCACCTGCTCGAACAGCATCTGGCGATCCATGACGCCATTGTCGCGGGAGACGGCACGCGTGCAAAACAGGCCGCCCAGGCTCATATCGATTTCGTCATGCAGGCCGTCGAGGATGCCGCACGCGCCGACGAGCGCGGACGGGTGTCGCGGCTGCGCCTGATCAGCCGAGAGACGCAGCCTGCGCCAGGCCGCACGACAAAACAATCACCCAACGAAAGAACGGACGCATCGAAATGACCCCTGAACCGCAGCAAGCCAGGCCGCGCGTCGGCCTCTTCGCCACCTGCCTCGTCGATCTGTTTCGCCCGAGCGTCGGCTTTGCCGCCGCCAAGCTGATCGAGGATGCGGGCTGCGAAGTGCATGTGCCGATGGCGCAGACATGCTGCGGGCAGCCGGCGTACAATTCCGGCGACAAGGCCGACACGCGCGCGCTTGCCAAACAGGTGATCGAACTCTTCGAAGGCTTCGACTATGTCGTGGCGCCGTCGGGCTCCTGTGGTGCGATGCTCAAGAAGCACTATCCCGAGCTTTTCAAGGCCGACGCCAAATGGGAGGCACGCAGCCTCGCCTTCAGCGAAAAGGTTCACGAACTCGTCTCTTTCCTCACCGACGTGATGTTCGTGCCGAAGGTCGACGCCTCCTTCGAGGGCAGCGTCACCTATCACGACAGCTGTTCGGGGCTGCGCGAACTCGGCATCAGCAAGCAGCCACGCAAGCTGCTTGCGGGCGTGGAGGGTCTGGAACTCAAGGAAATGGTCGGCAGCGACGTCTGTTGCGGCTTCGGCGGCACCTTCTGCATCAAGTATTCCGACATATCCGGAACCATCGTCGGCAAGAAGACGGCCAATATCGAGGCGGCCGGGGCAGACGTGCTGCTCGCCGGAGACATGGGCTGTCTCATGAACATGGCGGGAAAACTCAGACGCGAGGGATCGAGCGTCGAGGTCCGCCACGTGGCGGAAGTTCTCGCCGGAATGACGGACACGGCACCCATCGCCGGTTCGGGCAAGTGAGGTAGCACGATGCAGTTCACGTCTCCCCAGTTCAAGGAAAACAGCGCGGCCGCCCTTCACGACCCGCAGCTGCAGAAGGCTTTGCAGAATGTCGAAAAGGGCTTCATCGCCAAACGGGCGGCGGCAGCGGCGGCATTGCCCGAATTCGATCTGTTGCGCGACAATGCCCGCGACATCAAGAACCACACGCTTGCCCATCTCGACCTCTATCTCGAAGCCTATGAGGCAAAGGTTCTCGCCGCCGGCGGGCACGTGCACTGGGCGGAAAGCGCGGAAGATGCCCGGCGCATCATCATGGACATCTGCCGCAAGGTGAACGCAAAGACGGTCACCAAGGGCAAGTCGATGATCACCGAGGAGATCAATCTCAACGAGTTCCTCGAAGCCCAAGGCGTCGAGCCGGTCGAGACCGACCTTGGCGAATACATCATCCAGCTGCGTGGCGAGCATCCGAGCCATATCATCGCGCCGGCCGTGCACCTCAACAAGGACCAGGTCGAGGCCGATTTCCGCCGCGTCCACACCCATCTGCCGGCCGACCGCGATCTGACCGCGCCCGAAACCCTCCTTTCGGAGGCGCGCGAGGTGCTGCGCAAGCGTTATTTCCAGGCGGATGTCGGCATCACAGGCGCGAATTTCCTGGTCGCGGAAACGGGCTCCTCGGTCATCGTCACCAACGAGGGTAACGGGGACCTCACGCAGACGCTCGGCAAGGTGCATGTCGTCGTGGCCTCGATCGAGAAAATCGTTCCGACGCTCGAGGACTGCACACAGATCCTGCGGCTCCTTGCCCGTTCCGCAACCGGCCAGGACATGTCGGTCTACACCACCTTCTCCACCGGCCCGCGTCGTCCGGAAGACCCCGACGGCCCGGACGAATACCACGTGGTGCTGCTCGACAACGGCCGAACCTCCATGCTCGGAACCGATTTCCAGGAAATGTTGCGCTGCATCCGCTGCGGCGCCTGCATGAACCACTGCCCGGTCTATCATGCCGTCGGCGGCCACGCCTACGGCTCGGTTTATCCTGGCCCGATGGGCGCCGTGCTGACGCCATCGCTCTTCGGCATCGACAAGTCCGGACATCTGCCGAATGCATCGACCTTCTGTGGTCGCTGCGAGAGCGTGTGTCCGATGCATATTCCGTTGCCCAAGATGATGCGGCACTGGCGCGAACGCGAGTTCGAACGGCATCTGGCGCCGGCATCGAGCCGTTACGGCATCGGTGTCTGGGCCTTCTTCGCCAAGCGCCCGAAGCTCTATCACATGGCGGCATCGCTCGGGATGGGTGCCCTTTCCGTGCTTGGAGGCAGCAAGAAGCGGATATCCAGCCTGCCGCTCGCATCCGGATGGACCAAGTACCGCGACTTGCCCGCGCCCGAGGGCCGGACCTTCCTGCAGGAATGGGCTACCCGGCAGGCAAACAGGAAAGGGGTATGAGCGCCATGGAAGGCAAATCCGCAATTCTCATGAAGATCCGTTCCTCGCTGAAAGCATCGCCGGACGATGCTGCACGAAGGGACGCCGTCGCGGCCAGACTGGGCGAACCGCCCCGCGGCATCATTCCGGCGCGAGGCCAATTGCCGGGAGAGGCGCGCGTCGGATTGTTCGTGGCCATGGCGGAAAAATACAATGCAACGACTGCACGCACCGCGGACATCGACAGCCTGCCCGCCGAAGTCAGCGCCTACCTCAAAAGCCGCAACCTGCCGGCGGCGATCCGCATCGGCAGCGACCCGCGGCTCGCGCTCGCACCGTGGGCTCAGGAAAAGACACTCGAAATCCGCCACGGCGCGTCCGACGGGCATGATCTGGCCGCAGTCAGCCACGCTTTCGGCGGGGTTGCGGAAACAGGCACACTTGCCGTTCTTTCCGGTCCCGACAATCCCGTGACGCTCAATTTCCTGCCGGAACATCATATCGTCGTGCTC
>Ga0172380_10000369_pt1 | contig 91071 bp, 131 predicted proteins | sample Leawe162metaG_FD_119747 | JGI IMG/M metagenome (GOLD analysis project Ga0172380, IMG submission 119747) | Leachate microbial communities from a municipal landfill in Southern Ontario, Canada - Leachate well 162 metaG | ecosystem: Engineered > Solid waste > Landfill > Unclassified | place... | reverse complement strand
TCTACAGATGGTTGGAGTAGTTTTTTCCATTCCTTTAACTGATGGATGTGCAGGTCCATTTATCGCTTTGATATGACCTATACTTCCATTATAATCTTTTGCCCAAGGTCCTGGTGTATGTTTAATTTAAACCACCTCCACATTCTTGAAGTAAAGTTGATAAGTTTCTTTGGATCTTGTAGTACAATATTAAATCTTTCTTGATTCTCCTTTCCTAAGTTTTCATAAACTTTTATCATGGTAGAAATTGTAAACGTATCAATGATAACTCCCTTAAGCATTACTTCGTTCGGTGCAATAGAAATGTATCTTTTTTCTTCGACATGTTTCCTCAGTAGATCAATGGTCAAAGACTCAATAGGTATCCCATTCTTACATTCTAGTTCTAATTCTTCAATAAATTCCTCATGTAGCTCTTCTGCTATTTTATGAGCTTTATCATCCATGCACACTCTCCTTTTTATTGATTAACTCCATTTGCTTCACTGTGACGATAAATTCTTTTGTTGTGATTTTTTCTGTTACCGGTATAAACTTACCTTCTTTGTCTGTTATTTCTATAACCTGAACTTTTCCCCCTTTAAAAAATTCAAGTGCCCAAGCTCCTGGATTATAAGTAAAATCTTGTAGAACACATTCTGTTGATTTGTCCATAATTCTGGCAAGCTTGTAGAATGCTAGTTTAGCATCTGTCTTACTAATCATATGACGCTCCTTTACTTCTTACTCAAGGAAATCAAATAGATTAACTTCTTTAATTGATTTCCTTCTCATAGGAATAACAACTTTTTCGGGTTCTTTATTCTTCCCTTTTAATTCTGTTGCAATTTGGTTCAAAGCTTGAATGTGAGATTCTGGAAAAAAGTTGTGTGGTTCTTTTCTACTGTTTGCTTGATCCACAAGCATAAAGAAATGTCATTCTGCCATTGCTTGAGCTTGAAATCTTGCCCATTCTAATGGGGTGTCCATTTATATTTACTCCTTCTTTTGGAATAACAAATCCGAGAAACACATGAACATTTTTCCAGTTCCAAATTCTGCTAAAGTTCTCAAATCTTTGTTCAAAATCGTGTGTGGACCTGAATAATATTCAGATTCCCGTAAAGAGTAATCAATAATGAAAATCTCATCTCCTTCTTTTAGGTTATCCCATAAAACTTGTTCAAGCCATGATTCTGGTTTTTCATACTGAATCGCTTCAGTTTCCATAGTTCTCCTTTCTCATCCAAGGTTAATTGCAAGTAACAATGCCAAATAGCATAGTTCTCAGTCTATGCTATTATGGTATTATTAATTGCTTGTGTTAAGCCATCTATTCTGATATTTCTTTTTGTGTGCTTTATATCCAATTACATAGCCGACACAAAACGAAAAACACATTAAGGATACACCTATCAATAATACAAATCCATCAACTGTTACTGGATGTATCATTCTTTTCTCCCTTATTCAGGAATTGTTTGAATAATAACAGGTTGCACTAACACTTTTTTCTTAAACATCTCGTTGGTATTTTCTCTGAGAAATTTTGCTCTTGCCTTACAATCTTCTAAGGCAAGAGGTTCTTTATCAGGATTTGGAAAAGTCATAGAATCTAATCTATGTTCACAACCTTCCCACAACACATCATTCCTTATGTTGTGGATGATAATGCAACAACAATATTTAGAATATACCTTTTCATTCATTATACCACCCTCCCACTCATCTGATGAACATTACGACCACCACAAGAAATCTTCGGATCAGCTTTGTAAGCCCAATTCAATCTGTACCAAAAGTATCATCTTGACATTGTTGACAGAAACCAGAAATTCTATACTCCTTCACAGAAATTTCATTTCTAAACCCACCAACTTCTTTTTTACACCAAACACAAATTTTCTTTTTGTGAGCATCTTGCCTTGAAATACCTGTTTGTGAGGTAAGTAAATCATCAATTTCTTTTGCTTTTGGAGTAGTAGTAATAATGTTTTCTTTAACGAGAGGGAGAAACTCAGCATTCAATGGGAGTCTATCATAGAAGTGTTCAGGAATTTCTCCTTGATGCCATAAGTTTCTTGTTTCAACTTCTCTTCCATCAAAGAATCCAACAATGAATTTATTCCCACCATAACCGAGCCACCTTAAACTTCCAGTAGTTACTGGACCAATTATGTAATGATGGGGTTTTCCATACATATTAGATGCTCTGACAGTATTTGGATCGTCTTTTACAGCAATTACTTCTATCCAAAAATTACAATTGAAGCAAAGTTTTTGGTCATAGAGTTTCTGGTTGATTTCGTGAAACCACGAAAGTGTTTCTACTTTCCCACACTCGTGGCATGTTACTTTTTCTCCCATTAAGGATGATCCATCAATAGATTTTTCTGCCATTTTAATTCTCCCTTTCTCTTGTTTTGAATTGTTATTATTTATTCACCTGATAAATGTAATTCATACCGATTTTAGCAGTAGTAAATCTGCCTGAAGTATTGTTCCATACATCTACATACTGTTGTACCTCTTCCAGAGAAAAGACACCATCTCCAAAAAGGTCACTAACTTCTTTGAGGGAAAGGCTAAATAGTTCTTCTTTTTCTTTTTGATTCATGATTTCCCTTTTCTCAGTTGAAGGTTAATTATATACCCTAAGAACACAATTTGTGTAAATGCAACATATTGACCTTTCAATTGATCTACATGGTGCACGTAAGACAAAAGAGGAAACTTGATTATAGGTTTATCAACTTCCTTTATTTTTATCATTTCTCTCTCCTCTCAGTTAAGTTTCTTTTGATTTCCAATTTCTTGTCTCGGTGTTCCGTTTAATGGTTGGGAAAGATTCACTTTCTTACCTTCTTCTACCCCATGAACGTAAGCACTTCTATTACCTTTCAGTTGCACCCCCTGTGATTTTATTAGTTTTGGAAAATGTTCTGCTGTAAATTCTTTTACAGCTTGATCCTTGACAACTACAAGGGCTTTACAGTCTGAAATAACATTCCTCTTATCATACATCTTCCTCAATCGTTCACATATTGATGATACCATTCCGTGAGCAAAGTTATTCCTTTCATTAAGATTTGAATACGAAGAAGTACTCATTCTTCCTATAGTCCTTCGCAGATATTTGTGAAGCCAAATACTTATTTCAACGTCTGCCTTGAACCCCATAAAACATAATGACCATTCCATTCTGACATTGTTTTTGTCAAGTGAAGGATATGGCTTATTAACAAGCTTCACATCAAATGCTTTGGATATACCATTTGCAAGTACAGATTCCCACAAATCTCGCCTCTTACCCATTCCAGGAATGTCTTCCCTAACAAGATTTTCTCTTATCTTACCAGGTTTGTTATTTCCATTCTCTGAAATGTCAGCCATTGATAGTGAAAACTTCTCCATCAATTCTGCTGCTTTGTCCATTGCTGATACTGCTTCATTCTCATTTGGACTTGTAGCAAGAGCAAGTAATTTCTGGAGTTTACTCACCATTTTTGCTTGTTCTTCTTTGGATAGTCTTTCAGTCATGTTTTCTCCTTCTCTCTTGTTAAAGGTTAAGTTCAATGTTTATTAGTACAAGGAAAGGGACTCAATTTCGAATCCCTTTACCTTCTACTAATAAGTTATTAAGTTACAAAGATAACATCTTCCTTTTCAGGATTTGTATTACCCCTACAGGAACACAATCATAGAAAAAATCATAATACTCTTGAGCTGCTTTTTCTGCATCTGGAAGTTTATCGTCAGACTGAAGATGGAAAGGATAAGTTTCCACGATTGGAATAAACTTTTGATATTTTCCATCAATTGTACTGCCCAGATTATCTCCAATCGCCAGCTTGAATGTTTTTTCTTTTACCATGTTTTCTCTCCTCTCTTAATAATGAAGTTTTCCTTCAGTCACGATAGTTTGTTTCACAAAACCATGCTTCACAAAATACTTCACATTTTTACTATCAGTGATATAAGTCCTGATAGTAATTTCTTTGATTCCAGGAAACTGTTCCATTGTTGTATCAAGGATTTCTTTCTGAGTATGTGTGCCTTCAGTTATCAATCCCTCTATGAACTTAACTTTTTCGTATCCAGCACCTTTAACTCTTTTTGTACCAGAAGTAGTTGGGGTTGAAGTAGAAACAACCTTTTTCACTTTCTTCGGACCTTTTGTCTTAATTGTGCAATAAGCATACGACTTTGGATAATCAACTTTACAAGCTTCACAAGCAGGATCAGTTACATCTTGCTTTCCATACACATCACAAGGCATGTCAGATCCTTCACCTTGCCATGCATCAGCAATTTCATTTTCATTTGTACCTTCCTCTTTCACTTCCTCTTTCACTTCTCCCTGCTTCGCTTGTTCAGCTTCAGCTTTTTCCTCTTCAGGATACTTGCCAAAATTTCTTGTTATTCCATCAGTATCAACTTCAGGTTGAGTATTAACTCCTTCTGTTACAACTTTTTCAGCTTCAGGTTCAACAATTTTTGCATCAGATTTAGTATCTGCATTTCTTTTGATTAATACCTTTGCTTCTACGATTGCAGCAATAGCTGCCTCTTTTTCTATCTTGAACTCCTTTTTAAGGGTTGTGATAACTTTGGATTCTTTCATAGAATCCAACAACTCGACTGCACGATTAGCCATAACTTGTTCTACCGTCATTTGATTCTCCTCTTTTCTCTCTTGGTTAAGGTTTATTACTACTGACACACAGGTACAAGGAAGTGCTCTAAAAAAGAGCACAACCTTCTAACTGCGTTTTTAGTGTACTGTCATCCTGTTCAGGTAAATGTTGTTAAAAGTTTTTGCTACATGAGGTTCAACATCAGCTTTCCTCATCTCACTTTCAATGTTGTGGGTTACATATTGAGAAACAACATTGTGAAATCCCCAAAGAGTAAGTTCCTCACGCTCAAGAGTAGCAGGCAACAAGATTTGTGTACCTGCTTCAGGTAAAGCTTCAATCTTTTCTTTCTCATTTGGAGAGAAAGGTAATGCATCCCAGATTTCGTCGTAAACTTCTTGTCCAATCTGAGTCTCAGCCCATTTCTTCCAAATCTCGTTTTGTTCAGAAAAAGCGATTAGGGTTTCTTTCATAGCATTAATTGCACTATCCAAATCCAGTGTAGAAATATGGCGATTAATGTAGTTGAACTGTTTTCCTTTTACAGGAATCATTGCTCCATTCGAGCAAATCTTCCTGAACACACCACCATCGCCACGAACTTTCCATTGGAGATCATAACTTGATCTGAATACGATTGTTGGAATTACTTCATCACCAACATTTACCTCTCTCATCATTTCTGGAAAGTTGACAGTTAATTTCATCTTTGCTCCAGAATATGGCAAAGATATGCCAAGTTCCGGTATACCATATTCTGGTACTGCTAGACAAGCATCATGAACCTGCTTGACAATCTCTTCATGCCGAACAAGTTTGTACTCGTCACTGGCGATTGAAAACAGATTGTCAGTATCATAGTCCACAATGCCAAATCTGCCTTCAGCAAGAATCTTTTCTCTGCGACCGAAGAAAATTGGAACCTTTCCTGTATTTGGAAATTTACGATCAGGAAAAAGTTCAGAACAAAGATCCTTTGCTGCATTAAGATACTCCACAGTTCCGATTTCCATGATTTTCTCCCTTCTCTCAAGTTGAATTGTTCACTTCAATAAGTTCACAGTTATAAGGAAAGAGACTCAGAATAGAATCTCTAACCTTATATCTGTTACTTTATAAAGGACTTACATCTGTTCTATATTCACAGAACAGATCACTTATAGCCATTTTACGAATGAATTCCACAGATTCTTTCACACCACCAGAACAGTTTGTAGTGTCAAACCTTACTACGTGTGCAATAACTTGAGCAACTATCCTGTCATCAACTTTCATGATGAAAGATCCACACCATAAAGGTAGACAAGAAAAATCAAGATTAGCTCCTTGCAGATCAGCCCCTTGCAGATCAGCCCCTTCACCATCTTCTTTACCATTCAACCAAAGTTCATGCTTCCTCAATACTTCTTGTAAATTCATTTTTTCTCTCCTTCTCTCTTGTAATGAAGTTGTGAGTTAAAAGCAGTATTGCCCTATCATCAGATTGACACAAGAACTAGGAGGTTTATGCTTTCCTCCTAGAATTTCTGTCAACATGAGTTTTACTTCATATTCGTAATCCAGAAATGCTTAAATCATTCTCCATTTAATTGTAGTAGAAAACATGTCCAAAAAACAGTCAATCTCTTCCGTAGTTCCAGTAGCATAGTACCAACAATGATCTATGATGCTATACCATTTAATCTTGAACAACTTATTCTTTTTCATTTTCATTTCTCCTTTTCTCTTGTGTTGTGATTAAATGACCAATTATTGTCTACTCAAATAGAATGGACAATAACCCAACATTTAATTCTTGTGAAATTCCATGTAAGTATAGATTGAAATACCGTTGTAATATGCCAAATCTTTTAAATAAGAAAACTCTTTGCTAAGACAATCCTCATTGAACATTCTTGCTCCATTTTTCTTGATATATTCCTTAAGCTTTTTCTTCTCAGTTTTACCTAATTTCCTAATAGTTAGATTCATTTCATTTCTCCTTTTCTCTCGTTTAGAATAAGTTCACCAAAAACACTTTGCTTTGCAGTAAAGAAACCAAAATATCGTGCAAAACACCCAAATTCGCAGTATAAAGTGTGCTTTTTCAGTCAGTAGCCATAATTCAGCATCACATTCTCTTAACCTATAAATGTCAAAAGAACACAATTCAGAATAAGCTAAATAACTGAAAATATTAGCTTTTTAACTGTAATTGTATCTCTTTTCTCAATTGATACTATTAACATCATAAAGCAGTCAGATAAACAGAATCAAGAGTTTATCTGACTGCTATAGCTGCTAATAGTGAAGTATGTTGCGTGCGTTTGTCAAAGTCAGCGCGTCAAACTTGTGCACTCTGAAGTATCGCTCATTTTTCGAATCAGTGATATACGTGCGTACTGTGATGACAGCGAGATCATTGAACGCTTGACAAGTAAGCGCGACAACTTCTTTTTGAGTGTATCGCGCTTGACTGATAAGAGATTCGATAAACTTTACACAAGAGTGCTTATCAGACTTTGCACGTTTGACTTTGTTGCTCTTGTCGAGTCTGATAGTTGAAACATCGACATTATGACGAATCGCTCGACGCTCTGCTATACGTTGCAGAGTGCTTTTCTTTTCTTCAACTACTTCGCGTTGAACGTAAGCACGTGCGTTTCTGTCAGTCAAAAGCTCTTCAATCGAAGCGTTTTCGACGTTAACAACTCTTTTACGAAGTATTGTTTTCATTGTTTTCTCTCTTTCTCTTGATTAGAAGTTAATTGCGTGAAAATCGTTTTCTCGTCTTTTTCTTAACGTCTTTCTCACACTCATCACAGTAGTAACTAGAACTATCTTTCAAATCTTTTCTGCATATTGCACAAGTAACAGAATCAAAGCGTTTAAAGAACTTACTTGAATTATAAAACTTGTTTCTCTTACGTAAAACTACATTACATATCATAAGCACTCATTTCTTTAATTGTTCAAAGCATTTTTAATTCTTATCTCTTATCTAATGAGAGTGCAAAAGAATGAATTAGTGTTTGATTGCATCACACACAAAGTTTTTCAGCAGAATAAAGTGAATTTCTCTGCTATTCTTTTCTATCAATTCGCGTGCAAAAGATACTTGTCTATTTTCTGCTATCATGTTTCTAAGCATTTTATTTTGATGTTTAAGTAAATCAATTTTCAAAGTGTCATCATTCATTGTATTTGCTCACTTTCATAGCACTCTCATTAAAAAAGAGATAAGACAAAAACACTTGTCTTATTCAACTATAAATCTAATCAGTCTCTTATTTATGCATAGCACAAAAAGAAATTAAATCAGACATTCTTTTGCAGAAAACATACAATCTCTAGATTCAATCAAGTAAGCTTCTAAATCTTGATAAACATCTTCTGACATTTCGCAATCGTCATTACTTGCACTTGTCAAAAGATTTTCTCTTCTTGCGCGTCTTATATCGCTTAATAGTGTTGCAATATCATTTCTTAACTCTTCAGTTTGTTCGTAAAACAATTGTTTTGTTATCATACTAAACTCATTTCTAGTGCTATGCATAAAAAAGAGACTGACTAAAAGTACAGTCAGTCTCAATTTTCAAGAGAAAAGAGAAAAGAGAAAACTTAATAGACGAACAAGAGTTAAGAAAAACTCTCTTGTTATATGATTTAATCTCTTGTCTATCATCGAATATTGAAGTTTGTTGTGCACTCACTTCTTACGTTCTATACATGCTTAGTCTAAATTATCAGCTCTTACACTGATTCAAGTTCGCATGTAATTTTCATGCTTTTTCAGAGCATCAGTACAAAGCAAAAACTATTGATACTTTGCACTAGAACAGAACAAATAGACAAGAAAAGCACTAGCTTTCTATTCGCATTGTACTAACTATGCTTTTACTCGCATAGCATCAGCACAAGAGAACAAAACGCTTGTCAGTCTATTAAGTTTAAGTTGTCAATTTCGCATATCTGATTATCAGATAGCTACTTCGAAAGTAGTTTGCACTTGTTCACGCTTGCATTTCAGCTAACTGTTAGACTCAAATGAAAATGTCTTAGTCTACTCGACATTGCAATCTACATGACTTGCTACTTTGACTCGTCAGCATCTACACTATGCTGACAGTAGCAATCAAAGCATTCTCAGTCTAACTATTCGCGCTTACTCTGCTTGTCTACTATCATCAGCAGTCAAACGATAGCGTCAAGTGCGTCTAGTTTGTCTCTGTCAGAGCTTGCTCTGTCTCGCGATTGCACTCTGAGAGTCTCTCGCTATATGCGAGTACAAGAGTAATCACATGCAAAAGTTGTACTTAATTTGATTACTTTATTCTCAAAATTAACTTAACTTATTGAATTGATTAAAAGAAGAATAAGATTTAAAACACAATTGTCTCAAGATAGATGATACAATTATGTGATTAAAAAGACACAAAAATAAAAGAGTTATTATTAAAAGAAGAATAAGATGTTAAAATAACTTTGTTATAACATAGTGTTACTAAAAAGATACAATGTTACTAAAAAGATAAGCAGAGTATAGCAGAGCAAACAAAGCACTCTCAGCATAGCGTCAAATAGCGTCTACAACGTGTCTAATTTTTGATTTAAGACACTTTCAGCATAGAGCACGAAGAAACACACACACAGAGCATAGCAGAGCAAACAAAGCACTCTAAGAACATACTCTATTAATGAAGTATAGATTAAGATCTTTTGCAAACTTAATCATACTAGTTTAGTTAAGATTAAGTTACTGACAATTATTGTCACCTAATCAGTTCAATATGAAACAAAGCAAAAACGATTGTGAAGAAACAAAACATTGATTTTAAAGCGTCTAATAAGCGTTTTTAGCAAGGCAAAAGTCAAAACGTATGTAACTACGTCTTAGCATGAGATCGTCGATTGACTAGTCATTCTTAGATTTAACAAAGTCAATAAAATCAATAAGTTAAAAAATAGCGTTTTGTACAATATTCTACAAAACACTGACAATTATTGTCACCTAAGTAAAAACACTGACAATTAGCGTCACTGAAACAAGCAAGACACATATGTTGCAGTTTGTTGCATACGCTAGTGACAAAATATGTCAGTGTATCAAGATAATATGAGACAATAATGAGACAGACTTGAGACATGTATCAGTCATGAGACAGTGAGACAATAATGTGAGACAGAGTGTTTTGTATGTAGTGTAGTTGAGTAGAGTAGTGATAAGAGAGCAGGATAAAAGAGTATGGATGTTATGTGTAGTGCTATTTGTGTAGAGCGGAGCGATATATCATGAGGAGCAGTAGTATGCTGGAGCATTATACATATGTACGTAGGATACATATGATTATATACTGTTCAATTAGCACAGGATATATGTGCATAGCATGTTCAATATACAAATAATGAGCGATAGTGTAATCATATCATATGCATATGATATGATATTACATACAGTAGTTTATCAGACGTTGACGAGAAAAGCTAATGAAATCAATTACTTAGCCCCCTCGCTCTATCTCAAACGATTTGTTGTGTTGCTCGCATGGGGGTACCCACCACAAAATTTTTTCCAAATAAAGTGAATGTTGCTTAAAGGTCCAGAAAAATTTTTTCCAAATAAAGTCAAAGTAGAGATTACCTCCAGAACATTTTAAATATAAAACATAAACCTTAATACAATTTTTAAGTATTCTTTTCTTTTACTACACTACTGTCAAACCCTCATTTCATAACCATTAAATATATCTCCAGAAATTTTCAATATAAACAGACTTACTTTTGGGTATTGTTCCTTTATTAACCTTTAAATTTCTATTTTTTCTGGAGACTAATAAATATTAAGGGAATCACTGTTCATCATTACTGAATGAGAACCATAACTTTGAAAATGAAAAGGTTTATACAGTAGACAATATCCTGTATAAACCTTTTGAATTTTTATGTGTTTAGCTTCTTACTCAGAGTAGTCTAAAACATACAAATCTCTGTTGATTTTTTTGCAATATTTATAAGAGGGAATTATAATGAGGTTAAGCTGAAAAGAAACCTAAACAATACTGATAAAGTATTTCTTTTGGGTGGATATTACATGTATACTTAATCCAAAGTAAGTTGTTATGTCTGGGAGATAATCTATTTGTGAAAGGCGTTTTACATGGTCTTGAAGCTTTTTATAGAGAAAGGTTGATAGGAATATTGTGGTGGGGTTTTTATCTTGGAGTATTAACTGGTTGATTCTTTCTCTGATTATAGTCTCCAATGCAACTCCAAAGAAGGTTGGTTGAGGTTTTTTAATGTATCTGTAATATGATGTGAGTACGTTTCTTGTCGGCATTTTATTTGCTTTCTGAGAGTTTAAGGGATATATGTTCCTTAGTTTGGATCATGCTTTTCGATACAATGTACATGTGCATAGTAATCTCTTTTTCCTGATGTGCAAGAGACATAAACTTCTTTTTCTTTCTTTTGGATAGGTTGGTTACAATAATGACAAATGTGGACAGGTTTGTAATCGTTATGTTTATGAAAAGGATGATTGTAAAGGGATATTGTCATTACTTAATCCTTAAGGAAGAATAAGAAATAAATGGCATAAGATACACCTTGTAGCAGAATATTTATGAGTATCCAAATAAATATTTCTTTTAAGGACGCATTAATCATCTCCAAATCTTTCTTTGTATTTAATTTCTGCTTGGACAAGCTTTAGAGCGGTGTTGGCAAAATTTTGACAGAACCATTCTTGCTCTGTAAGCCATTTAAGGTACCATAATGGACAATCTTCAATACCAACACCTTTAAATTTGCTTTTTTCAAATGGAATGACCCACACTGAATCTGCCATTATTTCTCCTAACTTTTTGTAAGTTACCACGATTATTCCACATTTTTAATGTCATCAGTATGCCACGGAGTGGACAATCTTCAGTTTTACACCCTAATTTCTTTGGAGTATTTTGAGAGTAAGCTGGTTCTTGCCCACACCATGGACATTTTTTCATACATGTGCTCCTATCATTTAAGCAAGTTCTCTGGTGTTTCATCTTCCAGTACAGCAATACGATTTGGTCTGATATACTCCTCTGCTACAAATGCAAGAATATCTTGTCCAGGAATTGATATTTGATTTATTCTTTCCTCCTTACAATTATCATTCAAGATTGTTACATCTCCAGAGAAATCAGGATTAAACCAAAACACTGTTCCTTTTGGCGCTTTATAGGTATGGCTCATGCATGTACCCCTGCTACTTTATTGTTTTTTGAACGGTAAGCGAAAGATGTTGGAAGTGATCTAATATATTCACCACGAGACATCCATCTACAATTATCTGGTGAGAAATCTTTATTCTCATCAAGTCTCCCAAGTATTGCACCCCCTTCAGGTAATTTGCCCATATCATCTAAAAAGTTCCGGAAAGACTCTAACCATCTTTTACATACTTTGATTCCTCTACCCCCATAGAGATCATATCTTATGTAATGTAGATTGTAACACTTGTTTTTCATACCGTAATATAAACGGTATTCAGCAGATTCGATTCCCCCAATAGTATGTCCATGAATTACTCCTTTCCCGTTTCTTGCCATTCCATCTCTCCCTTTTTAGTAGGTTAATTATTGATTAATATGCTATTATTAATCATAATAGCATATTATGAAAATCCTTTTGCACTTTTTTGATTGACTTTTAAAAATTTAGGATAGATTCTTAAATATTATAAAACCAAGTAAATTTAATTTAAGGAGATTTGAAATGGCTAAAGGAAACCCCCTACCCGTTACTTATGAAGTTAAAGCGGGCAAATTAAACTTCTTTGCTGGTACGTATAAAGGCAAAGCTCTTTTTTCTTGGGATATTGTAGCTTCTTGTACAGGGGACAAGTGTCCTGCTTATCTTCGTTGTCCATTTGATGATAAAGATGGTAAAAAGGATAGGTGTGTAGTTCAGTTAAAATATGTTAAGGCAGCAGGTATGATGATGTTTAAAAATTATGCTAAGGTGTTGTCTTCATTCCAGTTATATGCTTTTGGTCTTCATGTAATGCCTCTTATAGCTGCACTGATAAAATTGAAATTGATTGAAATTGGTTTGGGAGTTGAAGATATAGTACAAGTAGGAAAAACAAAGTACATACATCCTGTGTTTAGGGAAATAAGAGAAACTATTAGAGCAATATATTCCACTTGCAGAGAAGTAGGGATAGATCCAAAAACTTTGATAGGTGCATTAAACAAACCAAAGAATGATATATTTGAACTTGATCAAAGTGACTATGTAACAGAATTAATGGGAGAAACAGATTCTCCAACTTCTCCTCAAAGTTTTAATTTTAAATCCCCTTCACAAAAAGAGTAATTTATGTCAGTCCTTCCCATAAAAAGACGCCGAGTATCAACAGAACAAATCAAAGAAGAGAAACCTATAGGCAGAATAGCAAAATACAGGCAAGGCGCTGAAGGGTTTATATCCTGGTGTAATGAAAATGTAAGAATCAAGATATATCCAGAAGGTTCAGACATTGCTCAATGGTGTCCTATGAGCGAATTACCAGATACCCCTAATCCGGAAACTGGTCGTAGTTATAGGGACATGTGGCTGTTTCAACAGGATCTAGTACGAGAAGCTCTTAAAATGGAAAACGGAAGGTTCATTTACCGACTTCTTGTTTTTTGTTGGATGCGTGGTGAAGGCAAATCATTACTCGCTTGTCTTATTCAATTATGGAAGTTCTTTTGTTGGCCCAAACAAGATATTGTTCTTGGTGCAAACAGCAAAGACCAGATTAAGTTTGTCCACTTTGATGTTATGTCTGATATAGTTCAACATTCTCCTGAATTATTGAAAATAGTAAAACAAAGAAATGTTCAGCAAAAATCTATTCAAATAAAAGATAATAGTGGTCGTGTAGTAAGTACAATTCGTGCCCTGTCAAGCTTTTCAGGTATTGTATCAAACATTACAGGATACACATTTTCTGAAATGTTCTCTATGAAAAATCCAAAGTTCTTTGTAGAGCTTGACGGTTCTATTCGTACAATATCTAATGCTTTAGGGGTGATAGACTCTACTGTATCCCCAAAACAACATCCATTGTATACAATGTGGAAAGACAAAGTAGAGAATAAACCAGGTACTGAAGGAATATTTTATTCGTACAGGTATTCCGAAACTGGTGATAATAAAGATTGGTGGAATCCAAACATGACACAAAAGGAACTTGAGGGCTATAGAATCAAGTTTCCTTTTGGTGAATTTGAAAAATTCTTTAAAAATTTGTGGTCAGCAGGTAAAATAAGGATATTCACCGATGAAATGATCGAAGCAATTTCCATTTATACTGTTGATGGGGCACTTGGTTGCCAAAATACTTTGATTGAATTACTTGAAGAAAAACATAGAATACTTAAACAAATCAGTGACCTTGGAATGAGGAATGTAGATGCCTTAGCTAGTAATGAATCTCTTCTTGATGATATTGAAAAGAGATTCGGCAGAATAGCTAAAATCTATCAAATGCAAGATGCTTGGAATAGCAGACCTGCTACAATAGAAGAATTGAATAAGCTTGGTACTTTATACGATACTAACTGGTCAATATTAGTTGGGATTGATCGTGCAGATCCAATGAAAACTCGTTCAAGTGCAAGAACTATGGTAACTTGTCTTGCAAAAGGTCTTCCTGGTTCTAAATCTAATCCATTTCAATTTTATGGAGAAGAAAATGTACCAAATTATTTGTATATAAGACTCCATCTTGCTGATGTAACAGATCATTCTTTGGAAGGAATCAAAGAATTATTGAATCAATATCATGTAGAATATGATGGGATTGATTCAATTGGTGGAGAAAGATGGGGATTATGGGATTTAGCACCCTGGGCAGAGGAAAGAAATATATCTTTTGATCTATTATTTCCCACTTATGATAGGCAAAGGTCTGCATTTGGTGAATTTTACTCTTCTGTATCAAAGGGATTGTTTAAATCTGCTCCTACAGGTATTCCTGGATCAAAATCAAGTGATATTCAGATAGAAGAAATGGAATTATTTGATCATGACGCACAAATAAAGTGGTTTGGTTCTCCTGAAAAAGAAGAAAAAGGTGGTGTGCAAGATGATTCCATCTTTGCAACAGGCTGGTCAATGTATTCAGGTAGAAATCTGGGGGTAGAAAACTTCAAAGAACGTGGAAGTACTTCTCTTATCTTTGGTATATTCATTCAAGAAAAAGATGTTTTAGGAAAATATTAAAAACCATTAGATTGAAGTGGTTTTTCATTGACAATTATGGATAAAATACCTACTTCATCTAATGGTATTGAATAATTCCCCTTCATTTCAGGAGTTCAATGTGCCAGATCAAGAGTTGCTAAAGCAGCTTGAATCTATTCCAGATGAAGTTCTAAAGCATCTTGCTTTCTCTGTGCCTTGGCAATATTCTACAATGGTAAATTCCTATGACGAACCAACTGATCTTCGATATACTTCCAAAGAAACATTCGCTGATGACCGTGAGACATTGCAAAAAGCTTGCTGGGAAAAATTTCATGATAATCCTCATGTAAATACTTCTGTTCGTGGTCAAATAGGTCGTTTAACTGGTCTAGGATTCGAGTTCTCCTCTGAAATTGAAGAAATCCAAACTGCCATTGATGAAATATACTATGATTTTCGTAATCGCCTATATGACATGTGGCCAAAGTTCATCGGTAGAAATTTTATTGAAGGGGAATTATTCAATTGTTTGACTTGTCATGAGGATGGATTTATAGAAGTTGATTTTGTTGATCCAAGTGACATAAATGGGGCAGAAGTAGATGGAGTTATTTATCATCCTACTAAAGCTTCAATGCCTCTTGTTTATGAAATAAAGATGCAAACAGGAAATGGTCAATATAGAAATGTGCAGATACCTTCGATATATGTAGCTTACGATCCAAAACTTATTAACGTAGCTTCTCAAAGCGCAAGTTTTAGCTGGGATATGCTTAAATTTGCAAAAAGTGCAAATTCCAAGTTCAAAGCACTTGGTGGATATTACAGATTTATTACTCATTGGGATAAATCTTTAATGTCCAAAAGGAACACCTCCCATCTTAGAACTGTTTTAAGATGGTTAAATATATATGAACAACTGAAATTTTACGAAGTGGACCATAAAAAGTCTGCTGGAGCTTTTGTTTGGGTAGCTCAGTTTGAAGATTGGAAGAGTTACCGTTTATTTTTGGCAATGACAGATGCAGAAAAACAAAAAACTGGTTTAGGTGGCAAATATACACCAGGTAGTAGGTTGTTTCTTCCACCAGGTATAAAACTTGAAGCTGTAAATCCAAAACTTCCAAATATTACCGAGTCTGATACTGATATCTTGCACATGATAACATCTGGTCTCAATGAACCAGAAGACGTTTCAACAGGTCAATCAAAAGGTACTTTTGCTAGTGTAAAGGCTAGTAGAGGTCCAATGAGTGATAGAACCTCTGATGAGGTAGCATATCATGATCGTTATGCAAGATATGACTTTTGGAAACCTATATTTTTCCTAAAATCTGCAATATCTGATTTTCCGAAAGAATTTTCTGTTAAAGAAGTGGTTGGGTTTAATAAAACTAAACCTATTGAAAAAGAAGTAAAGAAGAAACCTGAAGACCTTATAGAAATTGCGTATCCCACCTCTGATACTGCTGATACTGAAACGAAGGCTAGAGCATGGCTTGGGGTTAAACATGGTAGTACGAATGATACTCTTGGTATTAGTAATAAGACAATTGCACAGAAAATGGGGGTACAGAATTACTATAAGGAAAGATTAAGGTTAGAAACAGAAAAAATTCGTTATCCTGAACTTCAAGTTGCTATTGATCAGGAGATGTTGCAAGAACAAAAATTGAATCAAAAATTACCTGGTCAACCAAATGCTCCTAGCAAACCTGGCCAACAAAAGCCTACTTTGCCTTTGAAACGTAAACCAACACAACCTCAAAAATCTGAGGATGAGAACAATGCCGACTCCGAATAAAGGTGAGAAAAAGAGTGAATATATGTCCCGTTGTATTAAGCAAGTAGAAGGTGAAGGTAAAACCCATGATCAAGCTGTTGGAAAATGTGAGGGAATGTGGGCAGATAAGAAGAAAGTAGAAGGTTCTGGGAGTATTCTACTTGATACTTTTCAGAATACCCCTTGTGCTATAGTCCCTGAAAAGCTTGAAGAAATCAATGCATTTTTGCTTGATCGCCTTGCTTCCGCTCAATTGTCTGATCTTGAAGCATATAGAGAAGGCAGAAGTGGGAACAGAGCTTCAGAACATTACAGATTGGAAGATGGAATAGCTCATATCCCTATTTATGGGGTTATGAGTAAAAGAATGAATATGATGACAGAATTTAGTGGGGGTACTTCTACCCAAGTTCTTAGGGGCCATATCCAAGCAGCGATAGAAGATCCTCAAGTTAAAGGTATCTTTCTTGATGTTGACTCACCTGGAGGAGCAGTTGAAGGAACGAAAGAACTTGCAGACTTTATAAAAGCAGCAAGAGAAATTAAGCCAATAGTTGCTTTTACAGATGGGTTAATGGCAAGCGCAGCTTATTGGGTCAGTTCTGCTGCATCTGAGATATTTGGCACAGATTTGTCTCAAGCAGGATCAATTGGTGTTGCTGCTGTTCATAATGATTTTTCTGAGCACCAAAAACAGATGGGGGTGAAGAAGACAAACATTTATGCTGGGAAATATAAAAGAATAGCAAACCAAGATGAACCATTGACTGCTGAAGGTAAATCATACATTCAGGAGATGGTTGATGCTTATTACAAGATTTTTGTTGATGATGTAGCTTCAAATCGTGGGGTTTCGTCTGAGGATACAATGAAAATGGCGGAAGGAAAAGTTTTCATTGGTACTCAAGCGAAAAATGTAGGATTGATTGATCATGTTGGTGAGAGAGAAGCAGCAATTAATAGACTGCAAGAACTGGTCCAGTTAAAGAAAAAAGGTAAAGGACAAGCAATTGCAGAAGCAGAACTTAATACTGAACAAACAGAAGGAGGTAATATTACTATGGATTTGAAAGAACTTAAGGAAAAACATCCCGAACTTGTAAAACAGCTTCAGGAAGAGGCACAAGCTTCTGTAAATGTTCAGATTCAGGATCTGAGCAATCGCTTGAATGCTGTAGAGCAAGAGAGTAAAACACTCAAGACAGAGAACATTAAGTTGAAGGAACAGGATATCCTTCGTTCGGAAAGAGAACTCTCAGCAAGTATTGAGTCTATTTGGTCAAAGAAACTTAATTCGAGCAAGATTCCTTCCCGCAGACATGAAGACCTGAAAAAAGTTGTGAATTCCGACGAATTTGTAAAAGAAGGTGTTCTTGATGTAACTGGTTTCTCAACTGCTATTGATGCAAAAATCAAAGATTGGGAATCAAGTTTTACACAACCTTCAGTTCTTGGATTTGGAACAAGTTCGAAAGAGGTAGATAGTATCGAAGGTGGTTCCGATGATCAAGATCGTGATCTGACTGCTGAGGAAGATGCTATTGTCAAAAGAAATTTGAAAATTGCAAAGTAATTTGTAGAAAGAGAGGTGATACGTTATGGCAGGTTCGTTGGTAACACATCAGGGTGATACCCCTTATATGTTTACCCAGGAAGGTCAGGATTACAAAAGACTTTACAGGAGTAAGCGAGAACTTGCGCTTACTCTTGAAATGTCGCTGATCCCAGGGTATGGTGTAGTTCCTCAAGGTGCTGCTCTTGGAAAAATTGTTGCTGGTGATAGAGCAGGTTATTGGGCTCCTTATAGCCCAAATCCGAATGAATCAGCAGGTGATCCTGTAAGTTGGGATGGTGCAAGAGCTTATCTGACAGAAGATTCTGGTACAGGTCAGACTGTTTATGTGATTCTTGATGATTCTTATAAATTTGCAGTAGATGATGTAATAGCAGTTAATTCTGATGGTGGTACTCCTTATCAACTCACAATTTCTGCTATTGATCGCACCACTTATAAGAACAAAGCAGCTATCACATTTACAGGTACCATTTCTGTGAGCCACACTACTGCAAACAATGCTCATATTGCTATTGATACTGAGAATGCTAACACCTACAGCAAGTGTCAAGCGATTCTTGAGTATGCAGTAGATACAGGTGTTGGTGTCAATGCAAAAGGTGGTCTTGGTGTAAGAATTGTCACCAATGCGATTCTTTTTCAAGGACTGCTTGAAAATGTTGATGATGCTGCTGTAACTGACCTCGGTGCGACTGAAGATGGTCAATATCTGATCTTGAAGTAAAGAAGGGAGGAGGTGAAAAGATATGCCTAAAGGCGCTTCTGATATTCCTGATCTGAGACTTGTGGTGCTCAAAAAGACTATTGAAAGCTACATGACACCACCGAATTTGCATTTTATGAATGCATTCCCTAGTGAGGATAATGAATCTGATTCTATTGAGTGGGAAAGCATAACTGGTACTCGTGGTCTTACCCCGTTTGCTGCTCCTGGATCACCTGCAAAAGAAACTTCTCTTACAGGTCATGGGGCAGGACGGGCGATGGCTGCGTACTGGAAAGAAAAACTTTTCTTTGATGAAGCATTTTTGAATAATCTTCGTCAAGTGGGCACACGGCAAGTTTACATGCCTGCTGCACGAAAGATTGCTCAAGAAACAAAAAACCTTCGTAACAGGGCAGATCGCAGAAAAGAATGGATGTTCTGCCAGATGATTACTGAAGGTAGTTTTAGCTATGTAGGTCGTGGGGAAGTTAAAGTATCTGTGGATTATGGTGTTCCTGCTGCACATCTTGTAACTCTTGCTACAGATCGTAAATGGGATAGTGGTGTTAACAGAGATATAGTGGATGACATTGCAGATGCAAGACTTTATCTCCAGAACAAAGCTGCTGCGAAAGTCACCCATGCTGTTTTCACTTCTGAAATCCTTAAACTTTTGCAGCAAGATAAAAGTCTCCTTCAAATCATGGCAAATTCAGGATTTGCGGGACAACCTGGAATCAATGCGTTTTTGACCAATCCACTCCCTGCTCTTTCAAATCTCTTTCAAATACCGAACATGATGGTATATGATGAGATGTACGAAATCAGGGCTTATCTGACTGCAGGAGTTACTGGTGGTTCCACTGTGACTATTTATGTGGACAACACTGATGACTTTGTAGTTGGTGCTGAACTCACTTTTCATGATGTTTCTGCAAATACTTCAGAAGATTCCACTATTTCTGCTGTATCTCCCGAGAATGGTACAGTAACCGTTGATACTGCACCTGTGTCAACATACAAGAAGAGTGAAGACTATGTTTCAATGACCAGAAAGTTCATCTCTGAAGATAAGTTCTCAATGTATTGTGAACGAATTGAAGGTGATCTTATTGCTGGTTATTACCAGGCTCCTTTTGGTCTTGCTCGTTCATATGGGCTTAAAGTTAGTTCGTGGGATGTGAATGATCCTGAAGGTAGATATGTTATGACAGAGAACAAGGGACTCCCTGTTCTTTACCGTCCCAAGGGAATTTACACCCTGACAGTGAAATAAGGGGGAGGAATCAATGCCTAATCAAAGAAGACCGTATTTTCCATTGCCGGTCAACTTCCCCCAACAAGTAGCTAATGAGGTATTTCCCCCGTTTGTGGGTACTATCTCAGGTGAAGTGGCTGTTACTCATAGAGGGATGCCTCTAGGAGTAGCACGTTTTTCAGGCAAAGTGGTTGATGTTTACATGTCAGCACTTGGTTGTGGGAAACGAGACACCACTGCATATATAAGTGGGGAAGTTGATGTAAAGATCAATGGTACAAGTTGTTTGACAACTACTCCTAGAATTGGTGCAATTTCAGGTGAATTGTCAGCACAGAAAACGACTTTTGCAAGTGCTGCTGATACTGCTGTAAGAGCTGGTGTTGTTGATCATACTGCAAATTCGTTTAATGAAGGTGATGTATTCACTTGGGATTTTGTCTACAATGGAGAAACTTCTCCTGCTACTAAGATGAACAATGTTTGCATCATAGTAGAAGTAGAACCTACTAATTAACCAAGAAAGGAATCGACTATGGAACGTAGAGAAATAGTCGAAGTAAGGTTGCTTAAAGCGTTAAAAACTGGTAAAGGAAAGATTTTAATTCCTGGGATTTATACTTGTCCAATACCAGTTGATCTTATTCATGAAGTTTCTCAGAATAGGGGCATGGTGGAAGTGAGATATAAGCAAATCACCATGCCCCAAGAACAAACTCAACCAGAGACAAAAGAAATAGAGATTCCCAAAGAAATAAAACCTGATGAATCTGTTCTTCGGAGACGGAAAAAATGACTAGCGGTGAGCTAATCACAAGAATCCAACAAGAACTAAAAGGATTATCTTCTAAGTTTGAAGCAGTAGATTTTACCAATGCTGTTTCAGATGCAGTAGCGGAGACTGGTTGGGCTTTTCCTGTTGTTGAAACAGATAATGGTTACAAAGTTAAGTGGTTGAAGCAAAGGACAATACGGAATTTGTACTTTATGCTTCGCTCTGAAAGTGCCCACAAGTTCAAAGTTGAAGGAATCAATCTTCAACATCGTTTTGATCATTATCAAAAATTGATTGAATCTATGGATGAAGAGTGGATTTCCGAAGTTGAACATATGATGCCAGATGATGTTTCAGGAATTGCAGGTGTTAAGATTGATGCAGGTTTTGTTTATGAGAAACATACAGGTAGAGATTTAACCTATAGCGAAACTTATCAGAATACAACGATTGTCACTCCTTCTGTAGAGGATTAATATAGTGTCAGTTGGACCTGATATAAAAGAAGTTTTATCTGAAATCGGGTCACCTTTTACTATTATTCGAGAATCTACAATTTCGGGAGAATATCTTAGACATAAACCAAATAAGCAAGCAATAAAACCTTTCGTTCTTGAGTACTTTCTTGAAACAGAAATAGCTTATGATTCAGCGGTTTTACCTGGTGATATAATAAATATTACTTCCCTCAACGCTGATTTTCTTGTCATACATAAACAAGGGAGTGATTTAGAAGGGGAAATATATAAGTATGATTGTATTTTGTACAAGTCAAATGTTTCTGGAGAATTACAAAGACCCACAGTAACAGAAATGTCAGGTGAAACTTATTCTCAAACGTATCAAGAAGTAACTACATGGAATACAATAAAGAGTAGTGCTTATGGTTTATTGACAGAATCGTTATTTGGTAATGAATTAAATGAACAGGACTTCGCTCAATTAAGTCTCGTAAGAGATGAATTGTATTTGCCAAGCAGTTACGGAATCCAAGTAAATGATAGATATTCTCCCAAAAGCGGAGAATATCTAAAAGTAACTTCTGTAAAAAGGAGAACATATAGTAGGGTAGATGTCGTAACTGTAGAAGAAGATACTAGACAGTAATTTAATCGCCTTTTGGTGAAATTTATACGTTGGAGGAAGTCCAATGAAAAAAGTTCTTTTAGTTGGTGACCATCCTTACGCATTCACAGGTAATGGGAACATGATGCGTTCCCTTCTTGGTGAAATTGATTATTCCAGATTTGAAGTTACTTGTTTCGGTGTTTCAATTCCCTCAAATGCTCATTACATAAACTCCATAACCCCTGTAAATCTGCCTTATAAACTAATTCCATATACTGCTTTCAATGATGAACTTTATGGCGGAACTCAAATACTGGAATTGATTTATAATTTTAAATACGATGCAATGGTTATTGTGGGATTAGACATTTGGAGATATGGTTATATATTTTCCAGATTAAATGATTATAAGAAAAGACATGATATCCGTTTTTCGGGTATTTTCCCATATGATCTTCCTATGTTGAGATTAGACTGGGTAGATTGGTTTAATTTTTTTGATATTCCTTGTGTCTACAGTGAATATGGATATAATCTCTTAAAAGACAAAGTATCAAAACTTCAGTATTTTCGTCCCCGCCTTGCTGATTGCGATCTTTATAAACCTTTATCCCCTGAAGAAAAACTTAAAGCAAAATTTGAATTACAAGGAGGAGAAGAAAACCCTGATTTATTTATTTTTGGATTTGTTGGAAAGAATCAAGTAAGAAAAGATCCAATAAGATTGCTTAAGGCTTTTGGAGAAATTGTATCACCACAGAAGCCAGAAGCTTATTTATATATGCACACAGATATAAATGGTGTTTTCAATGTTCAATCATTAGTACAAGATTATCAAATTAGAACAGGCACTATTTCTGCTAAAAAGCAAGGTCCAGCTTTAAATGAAGAGACCATGGCAAAGATTTATAATGGAATTGATTGTTTAGTAAATTGTTCCCTTCAAGAAGGTTTGAGTTGGACAGTATTAAATGCAATGTTATGCGGAACTCCTATAATAGCTACTGATACAACTGCACAATCAGAACTTGTTAAAGGTGTTGGTAAACTTGTGCCTTGTACAGAACTTTCTTATATTTCTACAATGACAGCATTTGGTCAAGCTTATATAGAAGCTTTTGCTTGTTCTTATAAGGATTTATCTCAAGCAATGATTGAAATGCTTGAAATGTCAAAGGAAGAACGATACGAGATTGGAGTAAAGGGAATAGAAAAAGCTCAAGATTGGTTAGATGGATGTTCAAGTATAAATGCTTTACTTGAAAATCTAACTCCTACTAAAATATCTTCCAGTAAAAATATAAAGAAAAAGGGTGTATTGTTTGTGCAACACAGTAGTGCTGGTGATGTTCTTATGAGCACCCAGTGTTTTAAAGAGATCAAAGAAAGACATAAAGACACTCCTCTTATTTATATGACACAAAGAATCTTCTCTGATATTGTTGAAGGTAATCCATATATTGATGAAATAATAGGCTGGGATGATACAGCATTAAAGGAATATGAAGTGATATATAATCCACATGGAGAAAAGATTCTCCCTGGTGGTTGGAACAATCTTGATATTACTCTTCATAGCCTTTACCCCTATTTTTGCAAAGTTGAAGGTGATGATATTTACATTGATTTGAAAGAACCTGATATTGAAATAGTAAATAATGTGTTGGGGGGCAAACTAATACGAGATCGAGATATTTGTGTTGTTCATACAACAGGTGGTCAACCACAATATCGAATGTATAAACATCTTGATATAGCTTTGAAAGGTCTTGATTTATTTGTTATTCAAGTAGGTGGGGGTAATGACTGGCCAGTTCGTTGTGCTGATCTTGATCTTCGTGGTAAACTTACTTGGAGAGAAACAGCTTGGGTAATGTCACAAGCAGGTATTGCTATATGTGTAGATAGTTTTCCGATGCATTTAGCCGGAGCTTTAGGAATAAACACAGTGGGAATATTTGGACCTGCACCTGCTAGAGTAACACAACCCAAAATGCAACATGGGGCAAAATCTATTCTTCTTGAATCAAACAAATTGGATGTGTGTCCAATTACTTCAAACTGTTGGGGTCAGCCAGGAAAGCAAGTTTGTGCAACACCTTGTATAAATACAATACATCCTGCTAAAGTAAAAAAAGCAATTAAATCTCTTATGGAGAATAAATCATGTTAATTCTTATGAAGGGACTTAATGAAGAAAGATATGTGCAAAGATGTATTAAGGATTTTCATGATGAAGAGTGGGTAGATAGAGTAATTGTTATTGATGGGGGATCAACTGATTATACTGTTCAAGAATTGAAGCAATTTTCAAAGATAGAAGTGTATCAGCACGCTTGGATTGATAGTTTCCATGACATGGAAGTATCACAATCGAATATTGCTTTATCTTACATTCCACATCAGCAAATAGCTATGATCCTTGATTTTGATGAAAGAATGTCACCAGAATTAAAACAGATATTATCTGACATAGATAAGGGATTGTATCCTTTTGTAACTGATACAATTCATTTTTCTAGGCGTACTATTGAACCTCTTCGTTATGAAGGAACACCTTTTGCAATGATTGGTGATGATAGCTGGCCAATTGAATCACATCAAATTGGTCAGTATCCTGATTTTCAATGTAGATTAATAAGGAAGAATTATGAATTAAGATGGGTTAATTCCCCTCATCATATTATGATTGGTTCAAAATCTAATGAGAATATAGAAGCAGATATCCTTCATTATGAGAAAGATGATTACAGAGATAGAGAAAGAATTGAGAAAAAATGGCTCCGTTCTCAGGTTAGAAGGAAAGAACTTGGTTTATCTTTTGATGTATTTGAAACAAACATAAAACCTGAGTTACATAAATATGCTAACAGTAAATATTGGGAATACAATGGAAAGTAAAATATTATGACTGATCGGCGTAGGGTGTGGCTAGAAAAATGGGGGTTAGTTACAGCAATAACAACCATAATATCAGTTGCTTTGATGGGGATAGCGCAACTTGTAGTAATCTCCAAATGGACAGGTGCCCAAGAGATTAAAACACAAGTTGCATGTGATAGGGTTACGGTAATTGAGCAACATGTATCATCATTCCCTAATCAATATTATACCAAAAATGAAGCACAGATTCGTTGGGACCAACATATGCGCAAAGAGTCGGAAGAGAGATCGGAGTTAATTGCCAAGTTTAATAGTATAGATGGAAAGTTGGATGGACTTTATAATCTATTACTGGTTGGTAAGAAGAGAAATGGGAGTTTGTAACTAATGGCAGACTCATCGAAGAATGATAAATCTATTAGTTGCCATGTAGGCTTTACTTGTGAAAAGTACTATGATGCTAAGATATCTGCGACAAAAGAACTGTTTGAAGCACAATTAGGTGAGATAGAACAAAAGACACGGTTAGCAAAAGAGGGAATGGAGTTAAGATTTTCTTCAGTAGTTGAGGCGTTTGATCTAAGGATACGAGAGATAGATGCAAAAACACAATTAGCTAAAGACTCCATGGAACTTCGCATGGCTGCTGCTAATGAGATACGAGGGGCCATGAGTGATGCTTCAGCCAAGAATGTAACAAAAGAAGAATTTAAAAGTGAACTTAAAATCATAAATGCTGAGATAAAGATATTGAGGGATTTTATGATAGGAGTGAAAGCAATGGCTACCCAGCGCAGTATGTATGCAGCTATGGTATTGGGGTGTATTGGAATTATACTTTCAGCTATTGCGATAGTGTTACACAAATAAAGATGTAAAGCGATATAAACCTTAATGAAAGGGTAAGTTATGAAAAGAAAATATTTTGTTGTGTTAGTAATGTCGTTGATGTTGATTGGTTGTGCCAATACAGGTACAACTACTACATCAGGTGCGGATGCAGATTTTATTACTAACAGTTATAACGCTTTGTTTATTGCAGGACAATCGTATGATAAAGGAATGACTGCTATTGGTACTATGTACAAAGCAGGCCAGTTTTCAGAAGAAAATAAAGCAAAAGCAGTTGCTATTGCAACAGTTTACAAAGCAAAATATGAGGAAGCTATAGATTCACTTGTTTTATACTCTAAAACTCCGACTGCTGCGAATAAACTTGCAACACAGATAAAAATTGGGGAAGCTACAGCACAGGTAGCAGCTATTACTGCTTTGCAAATTCTTAATACAACGAAGTAGGAGGATTTTATGGAAACATTGATTCCTGTATTGATTCAGTTAGCAGCAACGCAAGGTGTGCCTCTTGTAATCAGTTTGATTGATCTGATTATTAAGAAGGATATGACTTTTACCGCTGAACAAATTGCAGAATTGAAAGCACTTGTAGCAAAGGACCCAGAAAGTTATTTCAAGTAAAGGGGATTTTATGGGTTGGTTTGGTGATTTCCTCAAAATGTTTTATGTTTACAAGGTAGGAGAGTCTGCTGGACGAAAACCGTGGGAAGATAAGACTCTCCTAACAGCTCTTGTATCTTTTCTTGCTACCATCGTAGCAAAGTATTGGGAATTAGATTTATCTGCTGACGAACAAGCTGGTATTGTTGTGATGTTTACAATCATTGCAAGGTTGTTATCCCCTCATGTTGGAATCCGTCCCCAGACAACTTTAGAAGTTGTTGAAGGTGTGCCATCTGTAACTGTGTCTGATCCCCAAGTTGGATCGGATGCATCTATAGAAGCTAAAGCACAACAGGCTGATGAACTTATAAAAAACACGATGGGAAGACAGGATGCAGGACAATGATAGATGTTCTTGAGTTGTTGAAAGTGGTGCAGAAGACACCTGGTGCAATATCAATGACAGAAGCATTTGGGGTATTTGATACCATAATGAATAACCTCAAATGCTCTGTCGGTATTGCTGTAGATTTAGGTTCTAATGCAGGTAAGTCTTCTTTGGTTGGAACAGCAGCATTGTCTGCTTTGAATCGTATGGATATTTTTCATTGTGTAGACCCTGTTTATGATCTTAATAATGAAAAAGAATGGGCAAATACGTTTCAAAAAACAGCAGATAATATGCCTTGGGGAATATGCAGAGAAAAGAATTTTAAGAAGGATCTTTTGAAAAAGTTGAAAAGTGTTTCTTCGTTGCGTCACACGTTGTATGGAGAAACTTCTTTAACTTATTTAAAGGAATTCCGTTCTTTCAGTTATGTGTTTCTTGATTCAGATGACCATCAATTGGAACTTATTATGCAAGAAGTAAAGATGCTGATGGAACAAGTTATGGTTGGTGGTCTTCTTATCTTTCATGATTTTATGGGTAACTATGTTGCTCCTGGAATAGCATATGAGTATTTAGTTGATTCCGGATACTATGAGCCTGTTCATATTAACTGGGATAAAGCAATTGAGTTTGTGAACAAATATAACTTGGAAGAGGACAATGATTCTTGGCATTTTAAACACCTAGAGAACCCAAACTTTGTTGGTTGTTTAAAGAGGATAAAATGACAGTTTATGTGTGCAAATCGTGCGGTCGTGCTGTCAGAGCAGAAGAGAAACCTAACTTTTGTTATGCTGATAGAATGGATTCAATCGAAAATATATCAGATGAAGATGCAGTAAAAATGGGGATATTCCAAACACCTGAAACATCAATATGGGATTTTGGGATACTGTATGAGTTTCCCCTTGATGTTAGGTTTCATCCCATCACTGGAAAAGAGATAAAACCTGATTTCATATATAATCCTAGTAAAGGGTTTTATTCTTTAAGTGAACTTCAAGATTCTATTATGGAGAAAGTCCGATGATTTACGATATCAAAGATAAATCAGATGGTCGTAATGCTATATTTGAATTTCTCTGCAATAGAAAATTTAAGTCTGTAGTTGATGTTGGTGGTGGGTTGAACATTTGGGCAAGTCCCTATGTTACTCATTGTATAGATATCAATCAACCAAAAAAATATGAATGTAAATTTCTTAAGGCAGATATTTCTACTCAGAGAGATTGGGATAATATTCGAAGTATTGTAGCATTTACTGGCAAGTTTGATTTTTCTATATGTACTCATGTTCTTGAAGATATTGCAAATCCTTCACTTGTTTTGCAAATGTTACCACAGATTTCTCATATGGGGTTTGTTTCTTTCCCTAGCAAACATGCAGAAATATGTAGAGGTATAGAATGTGGAACTCCTGAAGATCAGGCTGCATGGGGAATAGGTGGGGGAAAATATCGGGGATATTTTCATCATAGATGGATTCTTACTATTCTTGATTACAAACTTAGGTTGTTTCCAAAATTAAATTTTATTGAATATATAAATGGACTTGAATGGGCTACAAGAGAAAATAAAGATGCTCATTTCCATGAACTTTCTTTTTGGTGGAAAGATGATATCCCTTTTGAGATTTTTAATGATGATTTCATGGGACCGGATGGTGGAACTTATATGAAGGCTTGGCGAACAGAAATCATAAAGGGATATTAAAATGATAACCAAAGCAGAAAACAAAATTCTGTTGCGTGATGAGTGTTTGAGCTTTATCAAAAGTAAAAGATATAAACGAGTACTTGATGTTGGAGGAGCATTGTATCCTTGGGCAAGAGATGTTGTTTCTCACTATCTTGATATAAATGATCCTAAAGAAGTCTGTGGACCTGAATTTCATTGTTCTCAATTCCTAAGTTCTACTTTTATTGAGGGTGATATTTGTAGACAAGAAACATGGGATCGTATGCAGAAATTTGATCCTTTTGATTTTGTTATATGTTCACAGACACTTGAAGACATAAGAGATCCTACTGTAGCATTACGCAATCTTTCAAAGATAGCAAAACAAGGTTTTATCACTGTACCTGTAAAATATCGTGAACTTAGTTTTGTAGAAATTCGTTCTGTTGAAATACAAAATGAATGGCAATTGAAAAGTCCTTATCGAGGATATTTTCATCATCGTTGGATATTTACTATAGATGATGGTAAGTTATATCTTTTTCCAAAACTAAACTTTGTTGAACATATACAAGGTTTAGAAAATGTGCTTGACCAATCTGATAATGGTTGTCAGGAACTTGCTTTCTTTTGGGAAGATTCAATTCCTTTTGAGATTGTAAATGATGATTTTCTTGGTCCTAATCCCCCTTCAGTATTTGGATACTATAGAGATTTATTGGAGAAAGGCTTATGATAAGCATTGTGATAAATACTGATACTAGACCTGGTTTTGATGCATCTACTTCTGTTCAAGGAAAACAGTTTGAAGGTACACGGAATTTGGATTTTTTAGTTGAAAGTATTTGGAACAAATACAACTTTTTTAAGGATTATCCAAATATTGAGATAATCCAGTTTATTGACGTACATGAAGGTTTCAGTGATTGGAACAGAATAATTAAATCTTGTCCTAAAAAAATGAAGCTTATTATTAGTCCACATAATGAACAATATCGTGGTGCGTTTTTCCCAAAATATAATGATTTGAATTATATTCAGGCATTGTCTATGGCTAGGGGAAAATATGTCGTACATTTCGACGGGGATATGGCTATTTTTGGAAGGGATCCTAATAGGATCATTTCTGATTGGTTGTATTTGCTTGACAGTGATAGGTATCATTATATTAGCTATCCTTCTTATTGGAGTCCTTCTCCCGATGAAGATACTAAATGGGATTATAGATGGGCTAGTACTCGCTTCTTTGTGTGCAAGCAAGAAAAACTCGATTTCCCAGAAATAATTAAGTGCTTAATAAGTGATGAATATCTTTATGGGAAATACGGAGATAAATATAGAAGGTGTCCGTGGTTTGAGCATATAATTGGAATAATAGCAGGAGATGATAAAGTTTATTACCCTCCAATGCAATATAAAAATTATATGGTTTTTAGTTGGGAAACATACCAGTCTGGAATTTTTTCAAAGTTGAATCAATTACCATATGATGATGTTTTTGCATATGTCAGACAGTGTGGGGGAATCAGTTATCCTTGTGATGTTCGAGGGGTAAAGGTGTAATTATGGTTATTCATAAAATATGGGGATGCGAAGATATTTTGGTGAATGAGCAAGAATACTGTTTTAAAAAATTGTATATACAACAACAATACAGATGTAGCATTCATCACCATGAAGTAAAGAAAGAAACATTTATTTTAGATAGTGGAATGGTTTTGTTAGAACTAGGAAATAAAGGAGTTGCTTCTTTCCCATATGAATTGGTTGTTTTATCTAAACCAGGAGATCAAGTAACTATATTACGTGGTATTGATCACAGATTTACTGGAATAGTTGACTCTGTTATTTTAGAGATTTCTACTCATGATTTTCAGGAAGATTCAATAAGATCGTCTAGTAGTAGTAAAATCACCATAGAAGAATTTGATGTATTGGTGAAATCTTTTCTAAAGGATTAATTATGAAGATTGCAATGACTGGAAATGTTTATCCAATGGGTCGCCATGTAGCATACAGTGGCGAAAGGATGATTTTTTACCTTATTGAATCACTTGTAAAACTTGGACATGAAGTGTATGTGTTTGCAAGAGAAGGTTCAGATTTTACTGGAATAGATATAAAAGATTATATTCCAACTTCTGCACTTGAAAATAAACGGGATGTTCATTATGAAGCAGTGAAAGATTATCTTTCAAAACACCCTGAATTAAATTTTGACTTATATTTTTGTGGATATTTTGGTGAGGGGTGGGATTCTGATTGTCAGTTTGCATTTCCTGGATATGTTGAGTTTCCTTGGTGTAAATGGTGTCACGGAACTTTTCAAAATACAAATCCTTCTTTCAATATTGTATCTTGTTCAAAAGTTTTGCAAAATGACTTCATGTTACATGGAATACATTCTACTGTAATACATTATGGAATTCCTGAAGATTTGCATAAGTTTTCTTCTGAGCATGATGGATATGCTGTTTGGTTAGGTAAAATAGAAGGGGGCAAAGCCCCAGGTCTTGCAATCAAACTTGCTCTTGCTTCTAACATGAAAATTGTAATTATGGGACCTCCTTATAATACAGGTTCTTTTTGGAAAGAAGTTGGTCCATATCTTGATAATCCAAATGTGTTTTGGGTTCGTGGTGTAAACGATGAACAAAAATATAAGATTATGTCCAGAGCAAAAGTATTTATCTCTTCAAATGATAATACCTGGAAAGAGCACTTCGGGATAACAAATATTGAAGCATTATCAATGGGAACTCCCATTATTGGATTCAATCGTATTAACCAAGATTGTGCTATCAAACTTGATCGTATTATTGAGGATGGAACGCATGGTTTCCTTTTAAATTATTATGATTCTAATAATGTAGAGGAAATACTTGAAAAGGGTGTTCCTTTGATTCAAAAGATAGATCAGATCAATAGAAAAGATTGTAGAAATCAGTTTATGCAAAAGTTCACTGCAAAGTTGATGGCAGAACGATATGATTGGTTCTTTGATAAGATAGTAAATGAAGGCAAAAGATTTGGTTCAGTGGAAATTCCTTTTTAAGAAAGGTGTAAATGAAATGATTTATGATTTTCGAAATCGTTTTAATCAAAAAGCGAAGGTTTTAGAACATTTGGCAGAAGCTAAATATCCAAGAGTTCTTGATGTTGGTGGGATACTTCATCCATGGGCAAGAAAATATGTAACTCATTACGTTGATCTTCTTGAAAAGGATTATGTAGCTATAAATGATCCACATACATATGATGATGATTTTAAAAGAGCAGATTATTTTCAAGCTGATATTGGGAACCCTTTTACTTGGGATGCTGTAAAAGATGATGTATTAAAGAATGGTAGATTTGATTTTGCTATTTGTTGCCATGTTCTTGAACATGTACCTGAACCAAGTTTTGGTATATCATTTTTAACATCAATTGCTAAACAAGGATTTGTAAGTGTTCCAAGCAAATACATAGAACTTGAACGTGGAAGTCAGTTTAGTGAAGAAGGTTTAGAACGATGTGGAGTTACTGGATTTTGGCGTGGGACACATTGCCATAAATGGATATTAAGTTTAAGAAATGATTTTGCTGAACCTACTTTGATGTTTTGGCCCAAATATGGGTTTCTTGAATATTTGAAAGGAATTGATGATTGGGTGCTTCCGATGTTAGCATTAACTGGGGAAGAAAGACCTGGTGATCTTAGTTTTTGGTATAAAGGTAGTATTTCACATCAAATAATTACAGATGATTTTTTGATGGATGATGTTAATCCTCAAAATGCTTGTGATCTTTATAGAGAGGAGTTGAAAAAGGGACTATGAAAGATATAACTTTGATATTTCCTCCAAGTGAATTTTTGTTGAATCAAGCAGTATTCCCCCCTTTAGGAATACTTTATTTATCAGCATATCTCAGGAAATTTGATTTAACTTCTGAATGTATTGATGTTGGACTTCAGGGTTTTAATCCTGATTCAATAAAGTCAAAGTATGTAGGTATTTCTATTACTACCCCGCAAAGATTTGAAGCATACAAGATTGCTAAAGAACTTAAAAATCGAGGACATTTACTTGTAGCAGGTGGTCCTCATGCTACTCATATGCCACAAGAATGCAAAGAAGCAGGGTTTGATTATGTAGTTAAAGGAGAAGGGGAATTAGGATTAACTAAGCTTTTAAAGAACAAAACAAATGGTGATTGGTTGATTAAAGAAGATCAACTATTAGATGTAAATTTTGAAATACCTGTTCCAGATAGGTCTGCTATCCCAATAAAAGATTATAAATATCTTATAGATAATGAACCCGCAACTGTTCTAATGTCTTCACGGGGATGTCCGTGGGGTTGCTCCTTCTGTGCTAAAGTAACAAAAAAATGCAGGATCCAAAGTTCTTTTAGGACAGTTCGTGAAATACTACATGTTAAAGAAGTATTTGGGTTTAAAGCTTTCATGTTTTTTGATGATGTGTTCACGACAGATAAAGATCGACTTGAACAAATGGTAACTCTTCTAAAAAATGAGGATTTTAAATTCAGATGTTTTTCAAGAACTCATTTGCTTGATAAAGAAACTTGTGCTTTGTTGAAAGCAATGGGGGTAGTTGAAGTAGGATTGGGAGTTGAGAGTGGATCGAATATTGTACTAAAGCAAAATTTGAAAGGAACTACAAGAGAACAAAATACAAAAGCAGTGAAACTTTTGCATGATGCAGGAATAAGAGCAAAAGCATTTCTTATTGTTGGATTACCTGGAGAAACAAAAGATACGATAGCAGATACATGTAGTTGGATAGAAGAAGCAAAACCAGATGATATTGATACTTCTATTCTACAACCATATCCAGGAGCACCAATTTTTAATGATCCAGAAAAATTTGGTCTTGAATTTGAATACAATGATAATGTGACTTGGTTTAAAGGAACTCCAGGTCAATATAAATGTGCTGTCAGAACCAAAGAACTTTCTTCTCAACAACTTATTAAATACAGGGACATGATTGAAGACTTGTACAAAGATAAGGAGAGATTGAAATGAAGGGAATAAGTAACAATGGAGTTGATTTTTTAATCAATGTTGAAGGCACAAAACTCCACGTTTATTTAGACTCTGTTGGTTTCCCTACTATAGGTACAGGACATTTGTTAACAAAAAGTGAACTATCATCTGGGAAAATTAAAATAAATGGCATATTTGTCAGGTATAAAAATGGAATGACTTATGATCAAGCTGGAACTTTATTGCAACAAGACCTTGAATCTGTTATAAATATAGTTAATCATTTGGTTAAGGTAGAACTTACCCAAAATCAGTTTGATGCTTTAGTTTCATTTACATATAATGTTGGTAAAAATGCATTTGAAAATTCTACTCTTCTTAAACTTTTGAACCAAGGTTTTTATGATGAAGTTCCAATTCAAATGTTGAGATGGAATAAGGCTGGTGGGAGAATTGTAAAAGGTTTAACAAATCGAAGAAATGCAGAGATTGAATTATGGAACAAAAAATAGATTTGTTAACTCTTTTTGTCTTTCCGGGAGACAATTCATTGTTTGACGACAAGCAACGGATTATAGATTCCTGCAAAGATATTAATTGTCACGTAGTTTTTCTTAGCTTCAGAGAAGAACTAGAAATCCAGCAAGTTCCTGATACAAAATGGTGGGGATATTTATTTGGTAATGAATGGTTTGGGAAAGACATAACAGAGTTTCTTAATGTTTATCTGGAAAGAGCTAATTGTGATGTACTCACATTTTTTAAGGATGTTGTAAAAGTAGATGGAACTAAAGCAGTATTTCTAGCATCGAGGATATTTCGATCATGGATTGTTCCTTTAGGAATTGAAACATATAAAGATGTTCCAAATTTATCTTTTATTAAGGTGTTGGATGGGTGGATCAAAGAAAGTAGTAAAATATGATAGGAATAGGTGTAAAACTAAATCCACAAGATGTAAGAAAATGGCTCAAAGCTTTGAATAGTGTTGAGTATAGAGCTAGATGGTGGTTAAAGGCAGGTGGGGGGGAACTTAACAGGAGATTGTCTGTTGCTTATTCAAATAAAGTAGTAGCAAATATCCTTTCAAATAAATGGTCTTTTGTGCCTTATAAAGAACGATATGCAAAATGGAAAAAAGATGCCGGTTTAGGCTCTGAACCTTTTTGGAAGTTAAAAGGTGATTTAGTTCAGAGTATTACGAACTTCAGAGAAAGTAAAGGATGGACTGGGGGCATTCCTGCAAATGTAGTAGATTCAGGAGGAAAGTCTTGGTTTCATAAATTGAATGAAGGAAAGATAAAAAGAAAACGAATTGCAATGATAGGCACAGTACTTGAATTTGGTGGTGATTATACTTCAAGTGGTGGGGGATTTCATCATAAAAGACCAGTTCTTGCTAATACACTAGATGAATTTGAATTGCAGAATTACAGTGGAATTCCTGGTCTTATGATGAATGATATAGAAAGGGCTTGGTCATGAGTCAGTCTTTTAAAATATTGGATGTTAAACCTGCAGGTTTTAGAGTATTTATAGAACATGATCTTGAGGATCTAAAGAAACTCGCATTAGCCATAAATTGTGCTGAATTTGATATCACAAAAGTTGATGTAGCAGAAAGAAACGATGTAAAAGAATCAGTAAATTGGGTGATAAACAATTTCTTTCCTGATCTCAAAAGGTTTCTTAAGGAAATAGATGATGGCTCTTGATCCTACTGCCAGAAAAGCTAATGTGAAAGATTCCATAAAGAAGTTTTTTGTGGATTCTTTTAAAAGGAATGAGGGTATTTCTGTAACCTTTGATAAATCTTTAGTATCACCAAAAATTCAAGGAAGAGATGTAGATCGTTGGATATCTGTAGTACTTGGAAATATAGATATAGAATATATGTCTGGAATTGATTTGAAGGTTTTTTGCTGTACCAAAATGGATAATGAAGGTTTTCGACTTGCACAGCTAAGAGACACTGTGCTAGGATGCCTATCGGATACATCCATGTCGGATGGAATGAAGAGAATCACTTTTTATAAGAGTCACCCGAGCGAAGCGTGGACAGTTTTAGGAGCTTTTTTAGTACAGGAAATACGAGAAGACGCCGAAGATACTACAGACGATGAAACGAAGTTTTGCCTTTTAAATGTTCGTTTGAGATGGGAGAGTAAAGTGTGATGGGAAAACTTTGCTCTTGTACAAAATGTGGAAAACCACTCATCGAACGATTAAAGAATGGTACTTGGAAATTTTTGTTTGGTGATAAGATTAGTTCAGAAATTGGCCTTGTAGTTAACATGGAGATTCTTGGTCTTATAAGAATGAAGTGTATAAGGAGGACTTGTAGAAGAAAAAACCCAGATCATTGGAACGAATTTAATGTCTTCGAAATAAATCAGTCTTCTCCCACACCAAAGAACGACTGAAACTCCGGCAACACGGTGCGGTATTAACTTTTTAATGTTGTTTTGAAAGGAGTTTCTATGTCGGGACCTACCATTAAAGATTCTGGCACACTTGCTCTTGGACTTGCTCAGGTTCGTGTTATTGCTTCAGCAGCAAATATTGCAAAGCCTGGAGTAGCATCGACAGCATCAGATAGTATCGGGGCACTGGCAAGTACCAAGTTCACAGCAGAGGTTGAGTTCTGGCGTCATGAGTCAGGTTTCCCCCTCAAAGAGGATTCAATTATTCCTCTTCGTGAAAAAGCTCATCTTGAATGTCAGTATGAAGAAATTAAACCTTATACCCTCGCGCTTGCACGAGGTTTTGATCCAACTACGGAAAGTTATACTGCCAGTAGCGGCGAAGTAACACTTGGTAACATGGCTGCTCCTGAATATGTTCGTATGGAAGCTCAGTATACTTTTCCCAGTGGTTCTAATTACATGTACATAATTTTCCCTCGTGCTCAGGTTAGTGCATCTACTGAACTTGACCTAGCGAAGGAAGACAATGCGAAACCTACTCTTACCTTCGAATCTAAACTTTCGGATTCGGGTGTTACGGGTGGTAATGCAATTTGGGATGATAAACCCCTCGGTCATATCATCTTTACCTAAAATCTCTTTTTAAATTAAAGGAGAAAGGCTATGCCGGAGAATAATTCTGTAATGAATCCTAGGATACGAAGTGTGGAAGTTGGCATTCGTGATCTTAGGAAAATTTCTATTTACCCTCTCAGTGTTCGTGATCAATTGAAAACTAAAGCATTGATCAAAGACTCACTGGAAACTTTGCTTAAAGCAGATACAGAATCACTAACAGAACTTTCTTTTGTGTCTCATTTTGTGAATACCATTACAGAACATATTGATACCATCTTTACATTCATCACTGATAAGGTAGTAGATAAAGATGGGAATTCCATTGATCTACTTCAAGATATGGACAATACTCAATTTGCTGAAATAGCACAAATAGTTTACGAGGTGAATTACAGTTTTTTGGCAAAAACGGTAATGAGCTTCCTGGAGAAAGCAAAAGCAAAGATGGAAGAGTTTCAGCCGATCTCGAACCCGTCTCATTTGATGAAGCCATTGCCGAATGTTGTATCCAATATGGATATCGACCCTACGATTTCTTTGGAAAAGGATTTAGAGAAGGCGGAATAACCATGAATCAATTATTCTTCTTGTTTGAGTATTCCCAAGATAAGGAGAATAAAATGTTGAAAGCTTCAGCATCAATGCATGGAATACAAGTAGATGATTCGGATGGTAAAGTGAAAACAAAACAAAAGAAAAATGATTTTTTGTTTCAAGATCCAAAAGAATACGAAAATCTCTCCCAAGAAGAGAAAGAAAGAAAGACAAAAGAAATGATGGGACATTTCTCTAAGTTTGCTTCCGATCCTATACGATATACTAGGAAAAAGGGTTAATTGAATGGCTAAAACTCTCAGTCTCGGTACATTATTTATAGGTGAGATTGATGCAACCTTCACAAGTGCTGTATCTGAATTAAAGAAGATGCTTGGTACTTTGAATGGAGCTTTGGGAGGTATTGGTTCTGCTGCTGAAAAGCAAAGATCAGCATTAACTTCTCTTGGAAGTGATATGACTGAATTTCAACTTGCTATGGGCAGAGCTACTAATCAATCTAAAGCATTTCAAAAAGCACTGTCTGATGGTGCTGATAAATTTCAAGCATATTCTGGTACAGCATTAAAAGATTTAGAATCAGGATTGTATCGGACTGAGAGAGCTATTCAAGCCCATGCAAAATCTATGTCTACCATGAATCAAGATGGTAAGACTTGGGCTGAAAACGCTGATAGATTAAACATGATGCTTCAAGAAAGGGAAGGAATACTAAGATACAACAAGAAAGGAATTGAACAAGTAGCACAAACTCAAAAAGTTTTGGGAGATAGTACAAAATCTCTTGGAAGTGATTTAACTGAATATCAGATGGCAATGGGTAGAGCATCAAATCAATCTTCTAAATTTAGGGAAGGATTAGCAAAATTAACAGAAGTGTTTGGTAAGCAAGGAGCGGGGTTAAAATTTGCAGAGGCAATGTCATATCGGACTGAGAAAGCAATCATAGCTCATGGTAGGGCTATGAATGAAAATAAACAAGATGGAGATGCTTGGGTAAAGCATGTAGATCGTGCAAATTTAGCTTTGGATGAATATAGAGGAAATTTAAATTATACAAAGAAAGGACTAGCTGATCTTACTGAGGCCCAACAAAAAGCTTTAGATATGGGAGGTAGAGCACAAGGGGTTTTTTCAAAGCTTGGTGATACTATTAAGTCTATGGCTTACTGGGGTATCGCAGCTTCAGCGATCTATGGGACTATTAGAGCACTAAAAGAAGGTGTTCAAAATGTAATGGAGTTTGATCAATCTTTGAAAAATCTCCAAGCTATTTCTTCTGCTTCGGATGCAGAAATAATGGTTATGGAAAAAACAATAAAAAGACTTGCAGCTACAACAAAATATTCTGGACAAGAGATAGCAAATGGTATGACTATTGTAGCACAAGCAGGCTTCTCTGCTTCTGAATCAATAGATACGATGAAATCTATTGTGTTACTTGCTACAGGTACATTGTCAGGAATGTCAGAGACCACTGACCTTTTAACTACTGTCATAAGAGCTTTTGAATTGAAAGCTAGTGACTCCAGTAGAGTTGCAGATGTTATGGCAGCAGCGGTAAATAAATCGAAACTTGATGTTGATAAATTAAGGATTGCATTTGGTTATTTAGCCCCCATAGCTTCCGAAGCTGGAATTTCACTTGAAGAATCAGCAGTAGCAACAATGTTACTTGCAGATAATGGTTTGAAAGCTTCCACAATAGGTACTGCTTTTAGACAAGTTCTTGCCAGACTCATATCTCCAACTGATGCTCTATCTGCAAAGTTTCAATCTATGGGTGCAGATATGACAAGACTTGATCCTTCAACAAATACTTTGAAAACTGTTCTTACTGAACTTGCTAGAGTTGCACCAGATGCTTCAGCAGCATTTGAATTGTTTGGACTTCGTGGTGCTCCTGCTGTTGTAGTTCTCACTAGAGCAATGCAAGAAGGCGGAAAAGTATTTGATGAATACATGAATAAGGTTTACGAAGTAGGTCAAGCGCAAGAAATGTCTGATAAACAAATGCAAGGTTTAGCAAATAGATTCAAAAATTTGATAAATGTGATTGGATTGCTTACCATATCATTAGGGGAAGGGGGATTAGGATCTTCGTTTGGATTAATTATTGATCTTCTTACTTCTTTTGTAAAACTCCTTACCACAGTAAGTTCAAGTCTTGCTGGTTCTTTTTTTATAGCCATGTCCTCTGCTGCTGCTGTTACTTGGTTATTTGGTAAAGCACTTACTGGGGTGGGTCTTGCTGTTTGGATAGATAATCTCGTTACAACATGGACAGTTCAAAGAACTCTATTTGGTACAATGGGTGCTTTGATAGGTATCACTAAAAGGTGGACAGAAACAATTGTATCTTTTATTGCTGCAAATTGGGTAATAGCTTTAGGTGCTCTTGTTGGTGGCATATTCATGCTTATCAAAGCTGAAAGAGAACTTGCAGATACAGCTTCAGCAGCAGCAATAGAAACAACAAAGCACAAGGATAAACTAGAAGATTATCGAGCTTCATTGAATAAATTGAATCCAGAGTCCAAAGAATATCAAGCTACTCTTAAAAGACTTGCTACGGAATATCCAAAACTTAGAGATGAAATTGATTTAGTAACAGGCAGATTTTATGATCAAAAATCAGGGTTGCAAGCTTTAGATACTCAGATAGAGAGTTACCATATTAAAGCTATCGAACAAGAAATTGTAGCTTTAGGTGCTCTTGCAAAAGCTTACCTCCAAAGTGAGAGTGCTTTAGGCCAATGGATATTCAGTAGAAAGTCTCCTCAAGAACAACTTGAGATGTTGAAGAAAAAGATTGGGACACTCTTACCAGAACTTAAAAATCTTGGAATAACGAATGAATCCACAGCGGAACAAATTGAATCTGCTTGGGAGAAGTTTAAACCTGGTATTTTTGATGCTTTTAATGCCAGACAAGTTGAAGCTATTATTGATGCAACAATGGCGAAGCTTCAAGACCAAGCTGATGCAGCAATAGCAGCAGAGAAACAAATAGCAGAAGAAAGAAGAAAGTTATCAATTGGTGAAAGACAAACAGAAGTAGCTGTTTATTCTGACATTGTAAATCAGGTTGGTGGTGAAAGAAGAAGGCAGACAGAAGAATATGCAGCAGAATTACAAAAACAAATAAACGCTCTGGAAAATAAATCAGAACAAGAAGAACAGTCTGAAAGGGGTACTGCTTTAAAGGTATTAAAGATTTGGACAGATAATCTTAAAAAGATAGCGGAAGCAAGATGGCAAGATGAAGGAACATCTGAAGATGTAAATGAAACCTTTCTACAAATGTTAATGAATCTTGTAGAAAGGGAAAATGCTATATATTTCAACCAGAGAAAGAAACTGGATGAAAATTATACGTTAAAGTTGGAGAATGCAAAAAAGAACAATATTAGTTTGAAGAAAATTCAGGAACAATATGCCCTTGAATCAGCAAGATTAGAAAAGAAACATGCGGAAGAAATAAATGCAATAAATGATTGGATGTATGAAAATTCATTGTTTTCAGCAACAAGGGGCTGGGAAGCATTAAAGGCAGCAGTAGAAGTAGGTAGAAAAGCTTTAAAAGATTCATTAAAAGGTACTACTACAGATGCAGGTGTTATCACTGCAACTACTTCTAGTGGAACAAGTACAGGATTAAAACCCTCCACTGATGCTGAAATACTTGCAAATCAAGATAAAGTTGTTGGTACTATTGCGAAAAGACTTGAAAAAAGTGTAGAAGGAACAGTTAAGTATCTTAACAATTTGTGGGGAAATGCTTCTGAAGTTCAGAAACAAGCACTGGAAGAAATCTTAAAAACCCTTTCTTCTAAACTTGATGATATAGATAAACTTACCATAACCAGTGGTCAAAAGCAAAGTATGATTCGTAAAGCTTTTGGTGCAGCTATGGGTGAATATGTTGAAAAGGTAAAGGAATTAAAAGATGAACAAACACCTCTTCAACAATCAATAACAAAAACAGCAGAAAGTTTACAAAGACTTGATCTATCCCATATGACAGATCAGTTAAAAAAAGAAGACCTTGAAGCACAAAACGACATACAAAAGTACATGAAATTGTTGGATGAGTTGATAGCAAAAATTGAACTTGCAGCAATGACTGGCAGTAAAACTCCCGTCATTAAGTTTGGTAATATTCAATTTGATCAACCACTTGATTTTGGAGAAGTTGATCCTTCAAAGCGTATAGAAAGATTTGAGGAAATAAAGAGTACTTTACAAACCACTTTTGCTCAGTATGAGCAATTAAGGTTGAAGGATGCAGAAGAGAAAAAGACAAAAATAATTCAAAGGGAAGAGAAGAAAAAATTAGACGCAAAGGAAGAAAGCTATAGATTGCAAGGACAACTTTCTTCTATTGCTTCTAAAGATGAAATGGATTTAATAAACAAAGCACACAATGAGTTTTGGAAAGAATATGCAAGAATAGAACGCACAGCACTTGAATTACGAGAAAATCAAACAAAAGAAGGTGCTGATACGTCAATAAATATTGAACAAGAAAGACTTGATGCAATATCCAGAGCATATGCTAAATTTAAAGAAGATATAAAACTTGCTCCACAAAAGATGGATGATAAAGCATTTAAGGAACTTGATAAACAATTAGATGCTCAAAAGGCGAAACTTGAGACATTAACGAGTCTTGAAAAATATCAAGCTTTAACCCATTCTGCCTCGATGGAAGAAACATTAGCAATAGATGCAAGAGTAGCACAACAACAATACCAAATTGCTCTTGAGAATTATAATTTAAGAATATCCCTTATAAAAGGGGAAGGGAAACTTCAAGAGGAAGAAAGAGCCAAAGCTGCCAAATCTTTAGTAACTGCTTATGAAAAACAACGCGAAGCAATGAAGGCTTATTTCCAAGAAGCTCATAAGTATGATGAACAGTATTGGAATGCAAGTATGATCAATACTGATCAATACCATGCTTATTTGAAAGGAGCACTAGACCTTCAAATAATGGACTATAAAACTTATACTGAAAAGATGATTGAATCAGGTGATAATGTTTTTGACATGATGAAGTTAGGTTGGCAACAAGCAGCCGAGGAAAGTAAAAAAGTTGGAGCAACAATAGTTGAAACTTTCAAAGAAGCAAGGGGACAAGTAACAAAAGGCCTTGCTGCAATGACAATGGAACTTTTAGGTAAGAAAGGTGCAATATCAGATTGGCTTGAAAACTTTTCAACATGGTTATCAGACAGAGCTTCAGCACAACTTGAATCTGTGTTTGGTGGTTTGCTTGATAATATAATTCCTGGATTAGGTGGGAATAAAGGAATAAAAGACGTAAAACTAAAAGACGGTGCCGTACCTGTTTGGATACAAGGCGGAATGCAAGGTGTGAGTGGGAAAAGTGGAACACTAACTGAAGATCAATCAAAGTATGCATCGGATTATTTTGGTTGGGGAATGACAGGGGACCAAAGTAAGTACGCTAAAGATTACTTTGGTTGGTCTGAAGATATGTCAGGAGATCAATCAAAGTATGCATCGGATTATTTTGGTTGGGGAAATGATAAATCATTAAGTACAAGTATATTCTCTGGGTTCAAAGAAAAGTTTACGAGTTTATTTAATAGCATAGGTGGTGTTTTTGGTAGCATAGCAAATGGTTTAATGAGTTTAGTTTCTACTGTAGGTAGTGTGATTAGCAGTCTTAGTGGAGGTGGGGGTGGGTTTAGTTTAGGTGGGGGAATTGGGGGATTATTTAGCAGCTTATTTAGTGGAGGTGGAGGTAGTGGTGGGTTTTTGAATGAAGGGATGATTAGTAATTTAGTAACAGCAGGTATTGCTCATACAGGGGCAGTATTAGGAAAAGATGTTATTCCGACCAGGACTGTTTCTGTAGGTGCTTTTACAAATGCAGTAAGAGCACATAAGGGTATAGGTCCAGGGGAAAGGGCAATAGTTGCTAAAGATGATGAGGGTGTATTTACAAGTGGGCAAATGAAAGCTTTAGGAGCTAAGATAAATACACAAAAGACAATAGAAGTTAATATGACCAACATTACTGATCCAAGACTTATTGATGCTTATCTAGCTACTCCCAAAGGTAAAAATTCAATGTTGAATATTATCAGCAATAATCAAACCAAGTTTCGTAGAGCGATGGGAATTAATTAATGTCTGCTTATTCAAATATAGAAATCGAGGTATACTTTCCATTTGAACCTAATTGGAAAGAAGCATATACCTTTAATCGTGGAAAATATAGCACAAGAATTTTAAGGTCTTTTACTGGAGTGGAACAAAGAAGTGCAAGAAGGACTTTACCCCTTTATGGTATAAGGTATACTATTGATACAATCAATGATATGGCAAGTAAACTAAGAAGGATGATAAGAGGTAATCTTCATGCAATATGGGGAGTACCTCTTTGGCACTACGGAATGCGATTAACACAAAAGTTTGTCCCGGGGGATATGAGTATAGTAGTTGACAATGCTTCTAATTCTGAGCTTTCTACCTTCACAAGGATTATGATTGGAAATTCTTATCTGAGTCAAATTATCAACTACGATTTTACCATAGGAATAACAGATGGAATAACAATACCTGTTTTAAGTACTGCATCACGAAATTGGGCTATTGGAACTTATTGCTACCCAATAATGGCTGCTGAAATAGCAAGGAGTCAAAAGTTTTCTTCTGATCTTCCTTTACAATCGAAATTGGAAATTGAGTTTAATATATCGAAACAATTTGGATCTTATAAATCCATTTATAGTGGGGGACAAGTAATAGATAATCCTGATATCACTATGAATGTTCGAGGTTTATGGAGAATAGATGGTAGTGGAGTTTTACATGAAATTACCGGTGCTGATAGGATTGACACATGTTGGGAAGTAGATGTTGATGGCAATATTGTTTCAAAATATTAAGGTTCAATTAAATGATTTTTTCCCAGTATTTATCTAAATATGTTTTTCATCTGATGCCTATTTTTGGTGTATCAGCGGAAGAGACATACGAACAGAAAGGAGAAATGTTTGAAACCAATGTAGTAGATTATCCAACAGTGTTTGAAGATTATCCTACAACAAAATTAAAGCATAATTATTCTTTTTTAAGTAAGTCTAAAATATGGGAAGTAAATAATTTATTTGACCTTTGTTACGGTAGAATGGGTGCTTTGTGGGTTCCATCTTGGAAAAGGGATTTCAAACTTTCTTCAAACATAACTGCCAATCAAAGTATTATAACAATAGATGATGTTCAATATCCTGTTTATTTCCCCGTTGTTCCAGGTACAGGTAGACATTTGTTCATATATGATCTTGTTACGAATCAAGGGTATACAAGAAAAGTTGATTCAGTGGCAAGTGGGAATATACTTACCCTTAATTCAGCAATACCAATTGCTTTACAGGCTGAACGATCTATTATTTCAATACTTTACCTTTGTCGTTTCGATATTGATGAACTTGAATGGTCATACTATGGGCCAGAAGGAAATGCAGAAATTACAATAGATTTTATTGAGTTACCGAAGGAATATGCGTGAAAACTGTAACTGCTACATACGAAGCAGAAGAGATAGCAACTGAAAACAAACCAGCTGAATTGTATAGAGTTTTCACTGAAACTGGTGGGGATATAGCTCTTTACACTGATGCCAGTGTAGCAATAGTTTATAATGGCAATACTTATTTACCAGCAGCAATAAAAAGGTCTGCACTAGAATTTGATTCTTCTATTGGTGTCAGTAAAATGAAAGTGCAGTTTGCTTGGAGTGATGATTCAGTGGTAAATTTTGTTTCGCAAAATCCAGTAGAAGTTACTTGGGTAGAAGTTTTGCGAACATATCTTGACTTATCGCCCCCAGAAGTGAATGTTGTATTTATAGGACAGATAAAGTTAGTTTCTTTTCAAGGTTTGCAAGCTGAAGCAGAATGTGTCAGTTTAGAATATTATTTGAATGTAGGCATCCCAAACAAATGCTACCAAAGATTGTGTAATCATTTTCTTTATAGTACTGGATGTGGTGTTCTTACTGCTACATATAGAATACCTGCTGTAGTAACTGGTTTTGGGGCCACATCGAATATAGTTTATTGCTCTGCAATGACTCCTCAAGTAGCAAATTATTTTACTAATGGCTATATTGAAGCTAGAGGTACTACAAGAATGATTGTTGGGTACGAAGCAAATGCAGATCACTTTTCTTTGATCTATCCAATACCCACACTAATTGTTGGTGATGCAATAAATATGCTGCCCGGATGTGATAGAACAGGGAAAACTTGTCTTGAAAAGTTTAACAACATGATAAACTTTTTTGGGTTTGAGTATATTCCCTTTGATAATCCGACACTATGGACTGCTTAATATGAGCTATTTTGACTCCGAAGAAAGACAGAAGAAATTAAAAGCGATTCTTGATGAATGGGCAGGCACACCCTTTCGTCATAGTTGTGGTATTAAAGGTCTTGGGGCCGATTGCTTACAATCAGTAGCAGAAATAATGAGAGAAGTAGGGGTTAGTAGTATCCCGAACAAGTTTCCGGTATATGAAAAAGATTGGCACCTTCATAGGGGACAAGAAAGGATTCTTGAATCCCTGTTTAATTTAGGTCAAAGTGAAGAAATTTCGTTCGATGAATCTTTGTTAAAAAATGGGGATATAATCGTGTTTCGATATGGACGGACCTATTCCCATGCTGGTATATATTTTGATAACTTGGTTCATCATGTACAAGATGGCGCTAAGTTTAGGTCAACAACGCTAAACGAGCCACAAATTAAAAATTTGAAGAAAAAAGTATTTAGGATAAAATAACTATGACCTTAGCTGCTGCTGCTCCTTATCTAATTTCAATAGCTATTTCACTTGCTATGGGTGCTATCAGTATGCTTTTGGCAAAGAAGTCGAGCACTGATACAACAGCACCAGCGACAAGCAAGTTGGAATTCACTGCTGCGGATGAGGGCATACCCATTACAGAACTACTTGGAACAAGTAAATTCCCTGGTAATGTTATTGGTTATTGGAACAATCGTTCAGTAGCAGTAACACAAGATAGTAGTACAGGGGGCAAAGGTGGGGCACCTGCTGCTACAAGTAATATAACAGGTTATAAATATTATTTGACTTGGGCTGTAGGTATTTGTATGGGTCCAGTTGATGCATTATATTCAATAATACAAGATAATGATTCAGTAGTATGGCGGGGGGAATTAATTAGACCTAATGATGGTAGTAGTTCTGCTATCACTTTGACTAAAGATGAAGAGACTATTGGGAGTGCTGAGATATTTTGGGGTTCCCCAACACAGATACCAAGCACTGTTATACAAACTTATGAGGGAACAAACATACCAGCCTACCGAGGATTGTGTTACATTGTTTTCAATGATTGTTATATTGGTGATTATAACAGAGCGCCTAATTATTCATTTTCAGTAAGAAAATGTCCTGTAATAGGATTGCCTTTTGATGATAACTACCGCCAAGTAGGTGAGTTTGATGTGAACCCCGCCACAGCTATTTGGTATACATTAACGTCTATGCGAGGACTGGACCCTGATTGGTTAAATGCTACAGCTTTTAATGCTGCTGCTTTGACTATGTATGGTGAGAAATTTGGGATAGGTATGAGGATGACGGAAGTGCAAAAAACAACATCATATATTGAGGATATTCTTAATACTATAGATGGGGTTTTAAAATATGGGGCTGATGGTAAAATCGGTTTATACTTAATACGTGGGGCTACACCTATCGTTTCACTGCCTGTATATACTGATGCTATGATGATAGAGCAACCCACTTTCCAGCGCAAGTCATGGGTTGACACTTCTAATATGATGAAAGTGGATTATTCTGGCAGAAACGTAGTTGTTATTACATCTTTAGCCACAGGTGGTGGCCAGATATATCCTTTGGGGAAGATTTTTCTGCCACTTGGTGAAGTTCCTTATTTTAGATTCAAATCAGATGAAGGAAAACATTTGGCTCAAATAAAACAAGATGGTGTTATTATTTGGGCAGGATGGGTTGATGGTGAAGTTGCAGACAATACTTATTGGGTTGATGGATTGTGGAAAGATATAGTTGTAGAAGCTATTTTTGCCTAGGGGATAAAAATGTCAGTATGGTTTGATCAAGTTAAACCGCTGCAAGCTAATACTAATGAAGTTGCGGTTATTACTTGGACCCCGCATACTTTCTTTGCGACTGGTTCAATTGTCAGGCCCCCAGTTGGAAGTCAAAATGGATTTACTTACAAGTGTCTTACAACAGAAGTTGTTGTTTTTGGATTAATAAATCAAGGTATTTCTTCCTGGGCCGGTCCTATCGTATGGGGATCAGATCAAGGGGTATGGGGAGATGATAATACAATTGAGTACTATGATGTAGATGGCACACAATATGAAACTTGTCGATGGTGTTTATATGGTGCTGACCCTGCTGAATCAGGAGTGTTTTCATGGACGGATCCCGATTATGGTCTCGGTTCACCAACGGTGGACAAGTGTGTAAACTTCAAAGATTCTTCAATTAATCTAGGTGATACTGGAAACCAGCAAATAGTAGGGGGCATAAATGCTGCAAGTATAACTTGCCCTCTAGTTCAAGATATTGTGCTGGCTAGGACGATAGCTGCAAGAGAGTTAAGAAAAGCAAGTTATCCTTTAGCTGAAGGGACTTGTAAATTCAATCGTACTGTATTTAAACTGGAGAAAGGAGATAATTTTGTTCTCCAAATAAATACTATGTATGGGATAAATCAATTAGTTGTTCTTGTTACGGGCATAACTGAAGAGGGGCCTGAATCTGATGCTATAAATGTTAGTTGGATCGAGGACCCAAACTATCTTAGTCAAAATATTTTTGCAGACCTAACAAGTATAAAGCAATATGCTCTACGGGGCAATGATACTACTGCTGGAAAAACAGCACTGTCAAAAGTTAAAATATTTGAACTCCCTTATGGACTATCCGGAAATAAAATTAAGATAGGGATACTAGCAGGCAGAGAAACCGGTAGCGAATCAGGGTTTAATGTGTATTTTAGCTCTGATGGAGATAGTTATAGGTACATAGCACGATCATCTAAGTATTCAGTTTATGGTGTTGTAGCTTCAGGTTATACCCCACCTACAACAACAATAGATGACAGTGTGGGTTTATATATTGATTTTGCTAAACCAGATGATGTAGCTATTATTGAATCTATAACTAGGGGTCAACTTGGTTCTATGACCAATTTAGCTCTTTTGAACTCAGAGTTTATTTCCTTCCAAACCATAACTCCTGTTGTGGGCTATACTGGTAGATATTTATTATCAGGTATCTATGGTGGTCGATTTGACACTGATAGAGTCACACACGTTGCAGGTGAACCTTTTTGGTTTCTTGGTGCAGATAGGTATCAAGTTATCACTGATGACCGTTTGATGAAAGATAGTATTCGATACATTAAAGTTGTTCCATTCACAACTGAAACTGTCGGCAAGCTTGACTGTGCTGCACAAGCGGCTTTGAATTTAACTGGTGGGGCATTGATGCCATATTCAATAGTTAATTTGAAAGTGAATGGACAAGCAATAAATCCACGTTATACTGAGTTTGAGGATTTGGTTTTAACATGGAACTTGAGATTAAAGGATGCAGGAGCAGGACTAAATGTTCTTGAAAATTTAGAGTCCACCGCTGTACCCCCTATATATATTCATTTTGGTGCAACTATTGGAAGTATGGGAATTATAAATGGAAAAACTGCTTTTGTTCCTGATGAAGGTAGTCCAGGATTGCCTCAAGTAAATTTATTGACAAATACATATACCATTCCGAATAGTGTTCTTAGGACTTTAGGATATACAGCTAAAGCCTTAGAGATTGTTATGTTTCCACTAGTGGATGTAAATCAAACTAGGTTCTCAGGCAAAGCCACCACACTGGTTGCTTATCTCGCAGATTGGAGACCATAGTGGCTAGTAATATTTATGAATTTGATACGATTGATCCAAGTCTTCTTGGATGGGATGCTTTATTAGAGAATAATTTTGATAAACTGGAAGCTTATAATCATACTCTATTAAGATATCAAGTCGCCAGTGGAGAAATAGTTGTTTCTGGCGAAGCTTTGAATTTATATAGAGACACCTGGCGCAAAGCTTATGCAGATGGTGTTAAACAACCTGTTGCTGGTGTAGCAATAGAATCTGGTATTAGTGGGGAATGGGTTAGAGTTAGAAGTAAAGGTCCGTTCACAGCAAATTGTTTTAATTTTATTGGTAGTGGTGAATATATTTATTTAAATAATAGTGGAGAATTAACTTCTATTCCCCCTGCAAATAATGTAGAGATTGTGGGATATACATTAGCTCATAATAAACTTTTTATAAATTTATTACCAATCAGCATCATTACTGTAACAAGTAGTATTACTCTAACATCACCAAATGGAACTGTATACACACCAACTATAGATAATAATGGGAGAACAGAATGGAATCCGGTATAAGAAGTAAAAACAAAGCAAAAAAAGTTATTGCATCAGCAGTGACAGTAGCAATAGCTTTGACGATGTTGCTACCTATATGTTTGACTTGGGCTGGGGTAAAAACACTTACTGATAATCCAGGTGAGTTCAATATATTTACGTCTAAGATAGCTCCTGTCGCCGGTGATATTTTGGCGATAGAGGATTCAACTAGTACCCCTCTATGGATTAAAAAGAAGATAACTTTTGGTTCGCTTGATTCTTTATATGTTCCAAAATCTTTATATGATGCTCATTCAGTCCTTGTTGCAAATTTAGATAATACTCCATATAAACTAACTCTAACCGAAGAAACTGTATTGGGTAGGGTTACTGGTGCAAATATTGCTCCTTTGGATTTGGGGGTTATCCCAGGAAATGTAATGAAAGCTCCCATAGATCCTGGAGCACATACTATATTTGGTTTTGATAATAGTGCAAATATATACAAGAATTTTCAAATAGGAACAGGACTTTCCTATGATCCTTTGACAGGCATATTTTCTTCTACAGCAACTGGGGTTACAGCACATTCAGCCCTGACGGAACTCGCTTATGGAGATTCGGACCATACCGGCTTTCAGATAGCTAGCTTTGTGAATGTGAAGGAATATGGTGCTATTGGTGATGGAGTAGCGGACGACACTACCGCAATCCAGGCCGCTTGTGATGTGGGGAAGGATGTTTACTTTCCAGCCGGGACTTACAAAGTATCAAGCACAATAACCCTAAGCATTGCTGGTAGATATTATGGCGACGGCAGGTTATCGACCATAATAAGAACTACTTCGGCAACGGCTGACACATTCAATATAACAGCCAATGGTGTCCACATATCCGGGATGTATTTTGACTGCACGACTACAAGGACCGGCGGATATTATATAAATAGCACAGGCATTGCGGGTTATTGTTCCATTAGGGACTTCTATATGGATGCCCCTTACTATGGGATACATTGTGCATGGACGCGAGGCGAAATTGATGGCGGCACTATTACCAACCTAGTCGCCGATAATGGCATAGGCATTTTAATTGATAACTATGGTGGGGCAACTATCAACAACGTAACCATAATTGGAGATAGTAACAACCAAGCCTATGCAGGAATAATGCTTACCCATTCGATACAAATATTCATTTCCCAGTGTAGTGTGATTTATTGCGGGAGGGGGTTGTATTTTTCTGCAACTACACAGGTAATTGACTCCTCTTATATAACGGATTGTGTATTTGATTCCAATGAATACAACATATACGTATATTCTGGAGCTTCAGGGAAAACAGTTACAAACACCAATTTGGTAAACCTTGTAGTTTTCACCTCTACCGTGGGAGCAGGCATTACAACGTATACCGCGAATAGTGGGATGATAGCAAATATTTCTATTACAAACTGTGACGTATTCCATAACTACGGGCATGGTATTAACATAAGCGCCGGAACACATGACACTAAAATAGCGAATTGCAATATTAACAATAACGGTCTTACTACTGGCTCTGGGATCTTTCTAGCAAATGAAGTTGTCGATTATTCTATAGTCGGGAACAAAATCGGTTCAAGTGCGTTCGCAAATGGTAACACCCGCTACGGTATAGAATTTGGGGGCAGCAACAGCAAGGGTGTAGTAATTGGGAATTACGAACTTGGGAATACATTGGGAGCCAGAAGTGGGGCACCCACCACGAACTTCGTAAATATCGGGAACTTAACGGCGACAAGCGGAACCACCTTCGGCATTCCCATTTCAGCCGCTAACAAAATCCTGGGCCGCAAAACATCGGGCGCTGGCGATGCGGAAGAACTGTCGGGAACTGACGTTAAGGGGATAATGAGTGTCACAGTCAGTGAGGTAAGTGCTTCGAGGGCATTGGATACGGAGTATACAAACTCAACTGGCGTTCCAATGGATGTTACTATATCTCCCAGTAATGGTAGTGCTGATTGTGGTTTTAAAGTTTATATTGGATCGTCGTCTGCTAGTACCGAAGTAGCCGCAGCAAATACTCCACGGTATTATTTAATCCCGATTACATTTAAAGTTCCTGCTGGATGGAAGTATAAATGCACTGCGTCTGCTGCGGGAGGAAGCATATATAAGTGGGTCGAATCCTATTGAGCTATTATTGTCAAAGGCGATTTGGGGGATCGGGTCACCTGGAGAAAATTACAATATTAGTGGGGGGGTGGATTAAGTTGGGCAAAATGGACTGAGCAGTATTAATCTATAGGAATAAAATCACATGGCGACGAATATTTATGAATATGATACAGTAGACCCAAGTCTGCTTGGGTGGAACACTCTATTGTCGAACAATTTCACCAAAGCAGAGTTGTATAACCATACTTATTTAAGGTATCAAGTTGCCAGTGGTGAGGTTGCAGTATCAGGTGAAATCGCTAATCTGTATAAAAACACCTGGCGCAAAGCTTATGCAGATGGTGTTAAACAACCTGTTGCAGGAATATTTCTTGAGTCAGGTGTCAGTGGAGAGTGGGTTAGAGTACGTACTTTAGGACCACTAACTTCAAATGATTTCAATTTTTTGGGAAGTGGAGAGTATATTTACTTAGGAGTAAGTGGGGAATTGACTGCAAGTGTCCCTGCTTCAAATCCAGAGGTGGTTGGTTATGCTCTAGGAAATAAAGAGTTGTTCATTAGACCACAATATCTTAACCCAGCTACAGCTATTGCAAATGGATCTATAACTTTTGTAAAGATACAAGATGTTACAACAGCAAGAGTGCTAGGGAGAAAAACTGCTAGTCCAGGGGCAATAGAGGAGCTTGATACTGATGATGTAAAAAACTTGACAAACATCATACATCACGATGAAACAGCGAATAGGGACTTTGGTCAGATATACCAAAACACTACAGGAAGAACAATGCGAGTAACAGCCATAGGTTGGGCCGACACGAATAGTTCTTCCTTTATTGGGTATGTCAGCACAACAACCCCTCCAACAGGATTGTTGCATTGGGTGACCAAGAATGCCAATGAAAGGCACACGGTGATACTTGATGTTCCCAACAATAGTTATTACAAGATACTTGTTTCAGGTGGGGCCGTGGCTAAGGATGGCTGGGATGAAGCATATTAAAATTGCAGTTTAAGTTATAAGGAGATGAAAAATGCCTACTTTCAGAAATGACAATCTTGTACCTGTAAGAGTTACTAATTTTTCTGGTGAAGCACAAGTAGTACCACCTGGACACTCTGTTAAATCTTATCAAGATTTAACTGTAGATGGATTCACAGAAACTTCTGTTAGTCCAGTTGATTCACCTACATTTAATTGGAATGTAGTAATGATAGGAGTAGTAGGTGGGTCAGGAATAGTAACAGTTGGTAAAAGAATTACTGGATTAGAAATATTTAATAGAGTTGATAGTAGTGGGGAAGTTGATATTCATTTTAACAATGCTGCCGGTCCTCGTGCCGCTTTATTGCTTCCTGGTAGAGGTATTGAATTTGCAAAAGAAGATGTGTGGGGAAAAGTTAGTACTGTTATAGTTGAATCTACTTTTGGTGCAGTAGTAGATATAAGAGAAATGCAATAAAAATGGTTTTCAATTGACAAAAAGGAGAAATTGTTTGATTACTTTTTCAACTTTAAGAGGATAAATAAATGTCAAATAAAACCAAATTTATATTATTTTTGTTTGCACTTTGGTTTGGGTTTGCTGAATTTGCAAGTGCCCAAACTTCTTTTGAAGGAATAAGAATACCCAAAACTGCTACTCAAGCAGAAGCAGAAGCTGGTACATCTACTGCTGTTAGATCATGGACACCTGATCTTGTAAAAAAAGCAATAGATGCCGCTATTGTAGGTAAAGCTGCCACAAATCAATTATTCTTCTTAGGTACAACGCAAGTCGCAATTAACAGGGGAATAGGTGCTTTATCACTTGCAGGAGTTAGCCTCGATAATGCAGGAGCGCAGTTTTATGATACGTCTGCTCCCACAAAGACTGTCAAGATAGACCCATCCAATCAGGCGCCTGGTAATATGGGTACTATCCAGGCACCAGATGGTGGGACAGCAATACTCCCTGCTGGTACGTTGGTTACAGCAGCAAACGTCATAAATCAAGCAATTACTGGATTTACATCTGGTGCAGCAGCTTTAGTTGCGACTGATAGTATTTTACAGGCAATTCAAAAGCTTGATGGAAATATTGCAACTAAAGCAGCAGTCAATGCGGACACTACGGGTTCTGCGGGTAGTATAAAATCTACTGCCACAACAGGTAAGATTACGATTTCCGGCCCTGCTGCCGGACAGACACGAGCCTGGACTGTACCCGATGCTGATGTGACAATTCCTGCTGGTACTTTGGCTGTAGTATCTGGCGCGTTCGGCACACCTTCATTTACCGCACTCAACGCACCTACGAGCGATGCCGATCCAGGAACTACTGCGGGGCAGATAAAACATGATTCCACCGATACTGCAAGCAACTCTGGTGGAACTTTTAAATGGTACGATGGGGCACAGGTACGCAATTTCATTGATACTGGAAATAATTATACCATAATCACCAAGACAGAGTTTCTGCCTATTCGTTACGCTGAGGATGGTACAACTGCTCCAGCTACCGCGGCACAGATTGGGACAACTCATGTCATCGGTCGATCCTTCACGGAAGGTGATGATGTTGTATTCACGTGGATTGTTCCGAATGATTATGTCGGAGGGGTGAAGTATCGAGTTATCTATGCTTTGTCAGCTAACGCCCAAGCCAATGAAACAGTAATTTTTAGCATGACAGGCTGCACAGTAGCGCACAGTGCTGCGCTTGCTTGTGCGGGAGGAACAGCTCTAACAGTTACCCACGAACTCACGACTGATGAGGACACTAGTGAGGCTATGATTACAGCCTATTCCGCTGAGTCGAATGCTGACTGGAATGTGGCGGCGGGTAGCATAACTCGTTTAGCTTTCTCCAACGCCGCTGCTGGGGACTATACTGGCGAGCCTCTTGTAATCGGCATTGAAATCAAGTACAAGGCCAAGATTATAGGTTTTGATGGATATTAATATGGATAGAAGAGACTTTCTAAAAACAGTCGGGAAGACCACTACGTACATTTTTGCAGGTGGTCTGTTCGTGCCAAAGTATGATATCATTCGACCAGCAGATGCCCGAATGAATCCATATATTGCTGGGGGTGTTGGTCTTTGTGCCGGTGATATGTCTCCCGCATATGTGGGAGACACGGTATTTGCACGTGCTCCTGACGATTGGACGCAGTATCGGGCGACGAAGTTTGTGGCCTCATGTGCTTATACCCTCAAGAGTGTAACAGTACAAATTGGTGTACAAGGAACATTTAGTACTACAGTTTATTGTTCACTTATGTCTTTTACTACGGCCCCTAGTGGTACTCTTGCAAGTGCTAGCGATCATGTTCATCCATCCGGGAGTAGGGCTAGTTACATATTTCCTTTCGCAGGATACACCCTATCGGCTGGTACTGCTTATGCTATTGAGTTGGGGTCTAGTAGTACTGGCGATGCATCTAATTATCTTCTTCTGGGTATATCCAATAAAACAGGTCAATGGTTGTATAACAGCAATGATGCTTCTACTTGGTATGAGGGCACAGCTAATTATCAAATAACATTTACAGTAGGTATATAAATAATTTCCTGCTCATAGGAGTCAAAAATGGGAGCCTTATTCGGTGGGGGTGGCGACATTCCTGACATAACTAATTTACATAACTGATCTTATTTCTCATTTCCACAGTAAATATTTTATCTGCTGCTTTATTTACTCTCTCCACATCACTTATCATCAATATTTGAAGGTTACATTCTCTAGTCAACATCTTCGCCATATCAGAACAGTTTTCTTGTTCTTTATCTCCATGAAGATTTCTAAATGGTTCATCAGTTGCAAAGAATAAACGATTACCTGTTTTATTCCTTTTCAAGAATAGAAAAGCAATCTTTAGAGCAAAACAAGTTACATCTTTTACACCACCCCCAACAAAATCTGTTTCTTTTCCATCTTTCATGAACAACAGATCACACTCAGTTCGGCCTCGGCGCTGGACAAATTTAACAAGGAACTGATCTGGATCTTCAAAGACTGCTGATAATGCAGTTGATACTAAATTTGAAATCCTATACTCAAGGTTTCTTTGTGTTTCTTCTGCTTTTTGTTGACAATACACTTGAGCAGCTTTAGCAGCAATTTGATCTTGTTCCAATAACTGTGTTGATTGTTTATATGTTTCAATATTCCTTAAAAGGAAATCTCGGTTTGTTTTTTCATCAGTGAATTTTTGTTTAAGTTTTTGGTATTCAATCATATTCTCAATCCCTTAAAATGATTTATAACTTCTTTAATCAAATCTCTTTCTATAATTAAAACATCAGTCAAACTTTTTTCTGGGGAAAGCCCAAACCAAAATATTAAAGTAGTTAAAAACCATGTAATAAATACTATTACTATAAGGGGGGATGCCATTAAATAAAATTCTTTCATAATGGAAACACTTGTTTAAGATGGGTTAACTTCTCATTAATCTGTTTGTCAATGTTAATCATTTCTGTTTCATTTGTTGATAACCATTTAAAAACGAAATTTTCAGAACAGTTACCAATTTCTTTTTTCAAACTTTCTTCATTTGTTTTTAAAGAACCTTCATCCTGTGCGATAGTTCTTTCTGTTTCAGTGATGGCTTTTTTATAGGACTGGATATCTTGAATTATATTACTCATGCTGGAATACTCCTTTCTACAAACTCGATTGCCTTTTCACTAAGTCCAGAAGTAGATAATCCTAATCTAAGATTCAATAAATAATCAAGACCAGATTCCTCTATATTTTCATTCAGCTTTTCTTTTAGATCATTAAGTTCCTTACTTTGTTCTTTCTCCTTAGAAATCTTTTCGATATTCATAACCTGAGAAATATCTTTACAAGGAATATAATGAATCTCACCCTTTCTTGTCTCTGTATCAAAGATAAAAATACAAGGTTTATGATCCATTTGATCTGATTTTTGTCTCATTAAAGAACCAGTATTAAGTAGCCATGTATTTTTTTCATAATCTTGTGCTACAACTGTTTTATGATTATCTCCAGATACTATAAGATCAAAATCATTATCCCTTAAAAACTTTCTTGCACTATCATAATTCTCTTGACCATACCATATCTTTTCAGAGATCATCATAGAATGGATAATAAGAATATTAAATGCTTCTGGATCTTCTATTTCAGGAATGGGATCATTCCATCCAGCACCATAAATATGAATTCCTTCTTCTGGTTCGAACATATCACCATAAGTTAATAGTTGGATTGATTTAGCTGCTGAGAATGTCATGATAGGAGTATTTTCAAGATCATTTGAATGATACCTCATATCATGTTGACCTGCTACATCTATTCCCATTACTCCTTTTTCTTTCCAATTGAGGAAAAGATCAATGTATCTTTGAGTAATAGAATAAGGCAATGTGGCAGAGTTGGTCAAGTCCCCTGCTCTTAAAATATAAGGAATTTGATTGTGATAAGCAAAATTATAAACATAATCACATTTCCTGAATAATTCTGCTTCAAAATCATCTACTCTATTTTTAGGTGGTGTTGATCTTAAATGCCAATCCGAAGTACATAAGAATTTCATTTCTTCTCCACTGTATAAGTTATTCCTCTTTCATCTATATTGGCTCCTACCATTTTTTCATTTTCTTTTATCTCCCCAACATTTTTAAAAAGTTGTTCTAATCTTTCCCATGAGATAAATCCTACTACTCCAGTATTAGATCGTCCAATTAATATTTTCATCAGAAAGGTGCCTTTCCACTTTTAACATCATCAGGTAAATTGCAAGTAATCTCAAAAATGGGGCAGGTATCAACAGAACTGAGCAAATTTTGCAGTTGGGATTTTTTATTTTTAATGATATCTTGGTTGTCGTGGATTTTAGTTCTCAGTCTTGATACTTGCTCTGATACATTTTTAACTTTATCTTTCAAGGAAACTATCATTCCACGCTTCTCAATAAGCAATTCTATGTCGTTCAGAACTGCTTTTGACTTCAAAAATTCATGTTTCTTTTTGATGTTCTCTTTTAGTCTTTGGACATTCTTTAAAAGTGTCCTGATATTTTGAACAGATATGGTTAAAGTATTCTTCTTGTTTAGAAGTTCCTCAACTTCTATCAATATTGGTTTACATTTTAACCATTCATTATTATCAGTTATCCTTTCCTTTAAAAGAGTAATTGAAGTAGAAATCTCTTGCACCTTTGAAACTTTAGATTCAATGCCAATTCTTCTATTGATTAGTTCGTCAATTCCTAAGAACAGTGGTTCTATAGAATCTAAATAAGAAAGGTTCTTTACTTCTTTTTCAGCATCAGTGAGGGATTGTTTTGTTTCTCTCAGTTTTGTGGTTATTTCATCAACAAACCTTTTAACATTATCAGATACTTTGTCGATAATAGTTAGGCCACAAAACTCATTTAACTTTTTTGCCACTTCTCCTGGTGATGTGTGTTTGCTTAAAAGGAATCTATCATCTTCTTGGCCCTGAATATTTATTTCATCTATCCGAGATATATCAAAAATCTCTTCTGGTACATCGGAACGTAAAGCTTCTAACATACCAACATCATTACCATTTGCATATCTGTACCCATTTATTGCATTTTCACCGGTTGCTTCGTTTCTTTCTCTGCATATAGAACCATTATCAAATATAATTTCCACTGATGATGTATCTTTTTTATTAACTGGATATGTTATAGGTCGAAAACTTAAACCACGAAGATTATTGAGGAAACACCACTCGATTCCACTTTGAATCACAGACTTGCCGTTTCCTGTAGAACCTGCTATCACATTCAAGCCAGGATCAAGTTCTAGTTCAGAATCTTTATGGCTTGCAAAGTTTTTAAGTTTGATTTTTTTTACCATATTTTATTGTTCTCCAAAAATAGTAACAAGGTTCTCCACGAAAACAAATAGTTAATATCCATCTAAATGGGAAAAGAAAATCTACTGATCTTTGATTTATTCGGATAGGTTTCCACCATTTTATATCATCTACTGTTCTCATACTTGTCCTTGAATTTTTCGTGAATAAAAAAGAGTGATTAAAATAGCATCACTACGACCATCAAATATTCCTCCTCTTGGTCCTCTCAAAAAAAGTTTTGGAAAAAGATTTTCTGCTTTTCTACAACTATCCCCTTTAGTATCTCTACCAATCGAAAAGTGCTTCTGCCATTCTTTCGGGGTTGTTTCTTCATAACTTATGCCAAGAGCATCAAGAGCCATCAAGACTTCACCATATTGTTTACCAGTGTTGAATCCTGATATTGCACTTTGATCGGGCATGGCTTGTTGCTTTTCAATACAACATAAACATTGATAAGGTTTAGATTTATCAGAGGATATTATTTCATCAAGAAGTTCCAATAACTTTTTTCTGTCTATAAAAACTTTTGTTTGGATTACTTTTTTTGGAGTAATAGATCGTTTGGATCTAACTTCTTTCTTGGTTTCAAATGTTGGTAGATCATGAACATCATAAGATCCATCTGAATGAATTACTCCAATAGCCCCTTTTTGTCCTGGGTCAATTCCAATTATGATCATTATAGCCATCCTGTAGTTAATTTAAACACCCAATAAAGTAAATAAATAACTGTGAATGTTGGTAAGTAAAATAATGCTGAAAAATCGTAAGGTTTATCACTTTGTTTAAGTGACCAATAAAGACTAAATATATATAGTATAGTTACTATGCCCCAAATTGGAACTGTCATTATCTCATCCCCAATAAGTTTCGCCATTCAATAAGTCTTTCGGCTTTAAGAAAAGAATAAAAGCCATACTTTTCACACATATTTTCAAAGTTTTTCAGATAGAATACTTCATCATTATCAATAGTTGGAACTATTGTACCTTCAAAAGGAAGTATTACAAGCTTCTTATTACGTTCGATTATTTGCTTGCCCCATTCAGATAAGATCGCAACATATGTTTCTCTGCTTCTTGGTAGCTTACCAAGAACATATTTTATTGCTGTCTTTACCCCTACATTTTCAATACCTTTTACATAATCAGTATTACAACCAGATATTGCTAAGACTTCACCCCATTTATCAGGTTGTATTCCAAATTTATCATAGAAATCTTTATCTGTAGTTTTCTCCTTTGTTTTATGATCGTAAAGGAAAACATCAGGTGATAATAGTTGAAAAAGGTCATGATCATTTCCCATTATTGCGATCTTTTCCTTTTTAGCATAAAGATCACTATGCATTGTTAATGCAGCTAAAATATCATCAGATTCATACCCATCCTGACAAAAGATATTTTTAAATCCCATTGAAGGTAAAACATCATCTTTGATTGTAGCAAATTGACCATAACAAATGTTGTTATAAATCAAGTCTTCCTCAGTAAGTTTGTTTTTGTCTTTTCTGTTCGCTTTGTATTCTGGATACATCATGTATCTTTTTGAAGTTCTTGAATCCCAACAAAAAATAAGCTTCCTTGATTTAAATTTCTTTATGAAACTTCCAATCTGTTGGAGAAAAACATATATTACTCCCGTGTTTATGTTTTCATGTTTAAGTCCCATACCTTTCATTGAATGTTTAGCAGTATTGGCAATGTAGTTGCAATCTACTATTATTGTGAGCTTATAATTTCCCACCATACTTTCCTTTCCACTGTTCTATTGGTTCAGCATCAATAGAAATTTTATCAATTCTATGATCATTTGAATGAAAAACAAATACATGAGCTACAACCATTTTATATTTATCTTGAAATCCATTCAATATTTCTTGTATATGGTTTTCAAATATTTCTTTATCCATACTTATTCTCCTAATTTATTCCAAATAATACAAGCAAAATGAGCTAATTTTAACATATCTTCTTTTGCTTGTTCCGGACCTCTTTGTGTTGTTCCTATTCTATTTACATAAGCTTTCATATGGGCTTTAAGATCAGGTATTGACCAATTATTTAAATCATTATCTGGATCAGAAGTTGGATATTGTTTATCACAATATTCTGTAAGGTGTCTTATAACTTTTGGTTCAAATTTCTTCCATTTTTCATACCTATCCCAAGGTTTCATTTACTACCCCTCATTCCATTAAAGATCCATAGCTTTTAGATGGTTCAGTTTTTTCGACTATTCCATAATATTCTCTCATTGCTTGTGCTGTTTCATCTTGAGATTCAAATCCATAAACTAATTGTCCATCTTTTGAAAAACACCAACCTCTTGGACTAAAATAATATACTAGATCAACAGTTTTAGATTTATCTACCATTTTTTCCTTCCCATTTAATCATAATAGGACATGAATGTTCATGATAGGGAACAAGACAAACTGCCCACATTCCAACATATCGTGGTATTCCTTTAAAATGTTCACGTAAAGAATTTTCAAAAGCATCATAAATAAGTGTATTTCTATACCCAATCCATTTCACTGCTTCAGTAGCATACCATTTACCTGATTCTTTAAAAAAGTCAACTCGTACCATTGATTCATCAATTGAATATCCCATATTAAACTCCTACCATTTAGATACCCTCTTTATTCTAGCTTCTTCCATCATAGTATCCCATCTTGCTTGAATCATATCAAGTAAAACAACATATTGATCAGGGTTTTGCTCGAAGAAAGGGACAATACATTTTTCACCTTGACCCATATTTTCTGTTCCCCATTTGTACCAACTCCCATTCGGAACAATTATTCCTGTTTCAAGAGCAAAGTCCACAGCACTACCAATATAATCTATACCGTAACCTGCTATTATATTAAATCGAGTAGTTTTTGATGGAAGTGCAGCATGATTCTTTTCTACATCTATTTCTATTTCAAACCCTTGGATCATACCATTATCATGTTTCATTTCACCTTTTTGGTATAACCAATAGATTATTTCACAAGAATGATCAAGAGCATTACCCCCTGATCTTACATACTTTCTTTCCCAAGGTTTCCTGCCTACGTTATCTCTTATTTGAGATACAATATGGAATATACAATTAGAATCTTTGATCAGCTTTGTATTCTCAGCATGAAAGAAATTTGATAATACAGAAGGTATTCCTACTTTATAATCCTGTTGTTCAATACCTTTCTTTGCATTCTTTTTGATTTCTCTAGCATTATCAAGGCGATCAAGAGCATCAAGGATAAGCAAAATGGTATCATATTTTCCTTTCTTCTCAGAGAGTAGATTAATTGACCAATTACAAAACTGTTCAATTGTGTTTGAATGTTCCCATATTATATCGTTTATTGGTAAATGATTTTCTGCTGCAAGTTGATAATTGAATTTATTTTCAGGTTCGTTTACAGCTATAAGAACTTTCTTACCTTGTTTCTTACCTTCTCCATAAAATATATTATTTGCAAGCTCACACCACATCAATGTTTTACCAGTAGTTTGTCCTCCCACCCCATTTATGATTTTACCTTTCGGAAATCCATTATGAACATTTCCAGATAGAGCAAGGTTAAGAGTAGGACACCCTGATGTTACCCATTGTATTTGTTCTGGTACTATGATTTGATGTTGGGATTTGTCTTGGACATGTTCTACCACTGTTTGAGCATCATCAGATGGGGGTTTTCTTCTAACCATCACCATTGGTTCTGTCATTTTATCACCTCATATTTAATCCATCCAAATTCCGTTGTATTGTGCTCTCAAAAAAGGAAGTCTATTTGCTTTATCACATTCAAGACAATACCAATATTTATAAAGAGGGTCAATTTCATACCAACCAAAACGCAGCATTTTTGCACCACAACATCCACAAGTGGGATTATTGGATTGTATCTCTTGTAAAAATTTTGATACATATCCTGTTTTGCGTCTTCGCAATTCAGCTAATTCCCATACATAACTATAGATGTGCAAACCTTTTGAAACACCAATTGTTTCACCAGGATCAACACCTATTTGTTCTGCCATATGTTCTTTCAAGCATTGTATCCCACCAAAATTTGCTGGTAATCCCCCCCATAAATCCCATGATCTAAAATAAGTCGTGAAATGCAATTTTCCATCTTGAATACGAGTATCAATCAATTGAAGACAAGGAGGATCTTTTAAAAGCATATCCCCTGGTTGTGCAATACTCATACACAATTGATTATTTCGAATCTTGCCTGTTTTGTATTTGTCGATCACATATTGTACCTGATCAAAATTACATCTTTTTATATAATGTTCATATTTATCAGGATCAACTGGATTTGCTCTATTTAATCTTTGGCCGTATGTATAGTCTTCCTCTGATTTCTTTTCAGATGACATTAAATATAATACATAGGGATCACCTTCAAATCCTTCACCACCTTCAATATAACCTGGTGCAACGGGATTGGGAATCCCTGCATTTTTCATATCATCTGGAAGTTCTGGTTCAAATGGTCTTATTTCTGGATGGAGTATTTGAATAATCACAAAATCAAATTCTAATCTGTAATCTCCTGAATAAGAACCTTCATCAATTTTAAACACCTTTCCATTATCCATGATAGACATTATCAATTGATGCCAAGCATCTGGAATTGTTGTTGCTTTAATTGAAACTATATTCAACATTTAAAGCTCCTTAAAAAGAAAACTGTGATGGGGTGGGACTTGAACCCACAAATTTTAATGAATAATTGACTGGAGGGCGAAACCCACAATGGGTATCTATATTCATTAAAACATAGTATGGGATAGGGATACTATACATTACCATTATGCTACCCATCACAGTTTAATATAGCAGGAAAAGTAACTAATGCCCCTCATGAAGTGATTACTGTAAGCCGTCAACTCTCACTTACACTAGCACTTTTCCTACTAACTGTTTAACCTCTTCGTCTTCTTGCAATAGGTGCAGAAGCAGTTTGTGTTGGTGTAGTTTCTACAGGTTTTGCTTCTTGTGTTGATGTTTCAACAGGTTGTGTTACAACTTCAGCAGGTTTGCTGCCTTGCAATTCTTGCTGCCTTGCTGCACAAGCATCCCAAACAGAACATTTACCACAGAAACTTATCTTCTGACAATCTGCACCAAATATACCCCCAAAAGGACATGTGGGAATTGAAGCTTGTTTCTGTTCTTGTTCTGTAAATGCTTGACCAGGTTCAGGTCTATTTTCTTGTGAAGATATCTGTGCAGTAGGTTGTTGAGTAGTAGGAACACTATAAGTAGCAGTACTACCAGCATCTCTTGGAGTTTGTTTCCAATCTTCATAAACTTCATCAAAGGTTGGAATGTGAATGATCATTTCAAGAGATATAGCTTTCGCCATTATTTCTGCAGGAAGTGGCATTCTACGATCAACAAATTCATGGTTAATGTACTCTGTATCTGTAACACCTTTACCACTTCTTTCAAAGTAGATTCTTTTCCCATGTTGTGCATCAGGGGACATCCAAATACGCGACCCACCTTCAATAGGTATTTGAGCACGGCGTTGGATAGTCTTCTCAAAAATATGGTAAGAACAATCCCACAACTGAACACCTTTCGCTTCTTGTTCGGCTGGCATATGAGACCAAATATTATAAAGATTTCTTCTCTTTGGTTTATTTGTATCAAGAAGTGTCTTACTAGGATTCTGTTTGAGCTTTTCGGCATCAAGATCATCACAAATAGGACATTTTTGTCCTAATGTTCTTGCAAGACAAAGCCTTCTTTTTTCAAGAGGGCCAATTTTTTCGTGTTGGTAAAATTCAATCGTATAATGCCATTTACCTTGTTCTTTATTGAAATGGAGATTTGTTGCTACAATAAATGGTATAACATCAATAAGATATTTACCTGCAGGAGTCTTGAAAAAATCTGGAGTTCCTTGAGGAAGGGGGTCAATAAACAACCCCTGCCATTTAAGATTTGAACCTTTTTCAAGTCTATCAAATCCTTCGTTTTGTGCCTCGATTAATTGTTTAAGGATTTCGTCTTGCGATGCATCGTACATTCTTCACCCCTCTCGAAAGATTTTTTCTCTTCAAAGTAAGCTCTGCAAATTGACCTTGTACAAAGCTTGATAATAATCGTAGGTATTGTACAAATACCAACACCAATACAAAACAAGATTTTATGCATTGCGTTTTTGATATTGCTCCATATGAGCATCTAATTCATCCTCTTGATTTGGGATACCATCTCTGATTTCTCTTGATATCCTTTGTGCATCACCATATTTATAAACCCAGAGTGATGTAAGACCTTGACATGCTGCTCGTCTTTGGAACTTCATTGCATCTTTTGCTTCAGCAAGTATCTTGGATGTTCTTATTGCATCTGCCCACACTTCAGAAGCTATCTTATATTTTTCATTCATTCTGATAGCCATTTTAACCATTGCTTCAGTAAGTTTTTCAGGAAGGCTAAAATCTTCTGGACTACTTCTTATCTCTGCTTCTATTTGTGATTCTATAATTTTATAGTTTTGTTCTGCCATTTTTAATTCATAATCAGCTTGCGCTGATTTCTCTGCCCATTTCATAGCAAGAGGACCATTACGATTCCATTCTTTGTCTAAGTTACATGGATCTACAAATAAATCTTCTTGATATTCATTTTCTGCCATTTATATTCTCTCCTTTCATTATATATGATAGCATATTATAATGAAATTTTTGTAGAAAACTTACACCTGACAAGCAGTGTAACAACTCATAATAAGTCCAGCATAACCAGAATCATAGTAATTGTTCCAGAACATTTTAGTCATCATTGCAACACGAATATGATCTGGTGTATTTGTAAGTACCTTTGTAAGATAAGTCATTACTCCGCGTCTAACTTTTTCTGGATCAGATTGACCTTTTGAATCTTTTACTTGAGCAAGAACCTTTACCATTGATTGCCATTTATCTTCCTTTGTTTTGTTGCTCAATAAAACATCACAAATATCTTTTACTGAAGCTTCACCAAGAAATGTTTGATCAATGGTTTCAATTGCTTGTTTTTCATCTTGTATATCTATTACTTTATCAAGGAGTTTTATTGCGTTTCTTGGTGATCCTTCACAATTAGCTACTATCTTTTGAATGATAGCAATGGGGAAGTTTTTCAAAACAAAATCTATGTCAGGGATAAAATTTTTATCGTCACTCCATTCAAGTTCTTCAGCAAGAATAGTGGCAATAACTTCAGATATTTCATCCCCTGATAATGTTCCCATACTAAATGTTGTACATCTTGATCGTACAGTTTCTGGAAGTTTCTCTGGATCAGTTGTACAAAGAATAAACCAAACATGAGAAGGGGGTTCTTCCATCGGTTTCAATAAACACTCGAAGAAATCCTTGGTTGCCCGGTGAATTTCATCGAGCATATAAACAATAGCAGAACCTACTTGAGGTGCATACATGTATTCATCTTTAATAGCTCTTGCGTTGTCAATACCTCTTGCATCTCCAATATTGTATTCTCTGAAGTCAGGGTTGTAGTCTACTTCGTCATTGAAAGCTCCAAGATGTTTTGCTATGATTCTGGCAATTGTCGTCTTCCCGGTTCCTTTTGGTCCCATAAGTAAGATACATTTTGGTATCTTATCTTTTGGTCTTTCCATTATGAGCTTTAGGGCATCTACTGTATGTTTATTTCCAACAACTTCATTAAAATTTCTTGGTCTATATGCTACTGCTAAGTCAGCCATATTATCCCCCAATAATAGATTTTAATACACTGTAGAATATATCTCCTTGATCTACAAATATTTTTGTATAATCATCAGGAATAAATTGATCATCTGCATCTAATTTATCCTGTCTAAAAAGTTGGTATTCTTTTCCTAATTTAAAACTATTAAGTTCTTTCCCTGTAGTTTGATGTGGAGTGAAACGTATTTTTTTGTCTACAATTATTCGGGATGCATTAGTAAAAGAATTTTGTTTATATTTACTACAAAATGGTTTATTATCTTTCATTGGAATTATACTTATTTCTTTAAATTGACAATTTTCACCTTCATTGAATTTACAATCAATAACTTTGCATTCATTTATAAATGTTCCCATTCCAATTGATCTTACTTTTCCTAAAATTGATTCTTCCATTTTACATCTCCCTTCCTATGATTTTTTCTCTAAACCAAGGACTATCCTTCTTTGCACAATATCCAGCTTCATCTATCTCAGTTTTATAGTACCATGGTGCTCCAATCATTGCAGACTCAAACTCTAAAGTTAATGGAACATTAATCCATTCATAATCTTCCCTTATTTTCTTAGTTCCAACATAATTTAAAGTTTCTCTTACATGTTCATATTCTGGTGGAAATAGATTAGTGATAGATTCATCATGAATCTGGAGTAAAAAAGAAGATTTTAGTTGTTCCCTTTTAAGTATCAGATTGCACTCAGTAATGGTTTTACAAAGTAGATGAAAAGCTGTCCCCTGGATCGGGGTGTTCCCTAACTGATTCATACTTTGATAACCACCACGTCTAAACCCATGCTTTAAAACTACATAACCTTTCTTTCTATAGAAATCTGCTGTTCTGAGTTGCCATTGTTTAAGATCACCAAATTGTTCTCCCCACATTCTATCTTCAACAGTTTTGCAGTGTGCTTTAAAAGCTTTAAGCTGAGTGTCAGGGTGAGTGTTCCTAGAGAACATACCGATGTTAATTAGATGATCTTCAAGAGTTATTCCACTTGCAGTTTTAAGATGAAGGCAAAAGAACCACAATTGTTCTGCACAAGCTCCATACCAGTCACCATAGAACTGAGCGAATACCCATTTGTTCTTGGCGTAAAACCTGATATCTTTTGTTACTTCATTTGGGGACAACTTCCAAAGTTCCATTGCTTTATCTTTATGCATATCAGATTTTGGATCTGTTATGTATCTAATCAAGTTCTTGTCACCAGAATACATAGCAGCAACACATACTTCAATTCCTTTATAATCTGCAAATAATAGTTGATGACCTTTTTCTGGAAACATCCCACTTCTACAAGATTTTTTTGCCATTTCTTCACGTATTGGCACGTTTTGTAGATTAGGATCCGAGCATGAATTATGAACATTTATTTCATTAGCAATAAAATTGTGGCAATCCTCAATCTCAAGATCATAAACTTCAACAACCTTATTTATTTTTTCTATTCCTGTAATTATATGATTGTTAGGAACAAATTCTCCATGTTGATTTCCCCATTTTCTTTTTAGTTCAATCCCATATAATTTAAGTAAATCTTTAAATCTGTAATAATTATGACCTAATTCTTTTCTGATACTGTTAAATCCTCTTCCTTCTTCAATTGCTTTTTCTAATCTACTTTTAGATATATATTTTCCTTTAATATCATATCTAATAGCAATTTCTTTATAATCCACTTTAAATTTGCTACAGTATGTAATAACAGTGGAATAATCATAGGGTGTTTGAGTAGGTTTTCCTTTTGATTTAGCTAAAGCTTTAAGGAAAGTAAATTTCGATAATTGTAAACCTTTACCTCCAGAATTTGCATATAATTCTGGATTTTCTTTTCTTTTTCTTTTCATTATAATTGATCTTTGTTCCCTTATTTTTGGATCAGATCCTAACAAAGAAAAATGAAAAGAAGCATGAGAGCTTTTACTTTCTTTTGCAAGATTATTAGGAGTATGATTAAAATGATTTAAATCTTTATGATGCACTATATCTTCAATATCTAAAGAACCAACTAATTGCTCATATATAAATCTATGCTCAAGTACCCCTGTATTATGTTTTCCTGTATGTCCTGTAAAATATAATTGATCCCCTCTTCTGTTTAAAGAAAGAACTCTTATTTTTGGTGACCTTAATTTATCTTTGTTTGTTCTATAATCCCCTGTTAAATTTTGAGCTTCAATCCATCTACCATCTGCCAATCTAATTTTATGTTCAGGGGTAACATCAATATACCCTCTATTATTTCTATGTCCTTTCCAGTGTATTCTAATTACTTCTCTCTCACCAGTTTTACCACTCCATAACACTTTTTTAATTTGTGGATTTAATTTATCATCAAAACAAAAAACATAATCTCCTGGTACTACATTTTCAATAGGAATACCATTAGGAAATTTTGAAATATCTCTAACAGTATCAATCATTGTTCCTTTTGCAATACAAGAACGAAGGCTCCTTGCAATATTTAAATTAATACTTGGATGGATTAATCCATCTATTGTTTCTCTTATAAACCCATTGATATAGTTACCATCTATTTTTACATGATGTTTAAGATCAACAACTGTTTTGACAAATGGTAAATCAATACGTTCAAGGGAATCAGAATCAACACTAGGTTTCATCCCACCTGATGTAAGTTTATGTGGGGGAATTTTTAGTATATCAAATAGAATAATCCTCATATCATCATCAGATAATTGTTTCCCAATTTTTATTTCTCTCCCTTTTTGTTCAAGGAACAATTGTGCTTCTCGACTATCTTTTATCTGCTGCTTTAGTTCTGCTATTTTATCTTGGAGTCTTTTCTTTTCACTTCTGTAATACTCAATATCACTTGGAAAACCTCTATCAGATATTTCCATAAAACATTTTGCTGCTTCAAAGAAAAATTCTCTAGCATCAGCTAGAGATCCACAACCAGGTTCTCTTTCATTTGTTAAGGTTTTCTTTTGTTCAAGAAGCAATCTATGACCAATTAAAGAATCATAAGCACCGTATTCCAATAATTCTTCAAGATCAACCTCTTCGATTCGATTAAATCCTGTATTACCCACTTCTTGTAGGTAAGGTTCAATATGCTCATTATATGGCTCTATTCCAAATTTTAGAAAAGCTTGTTTTTTTAATCCTGTATATTTGAACCTTGTATCTTCGATGTGGGCAGCATCCATTGTACACCAATATCTGTTTGCAATATCACACCCAAAGATATTTTTCGTAAGTGAGTATTCAAACTTGAAATTATGAGCTACCTTTTTAATCTTTGGTGACAACATTATTTTTCGCCACAAAGACTTGATTCTTATTTGATCATTTGCAGATAGATAGTGTCTGTATTGAAAAGGAAATGAGATGGCTTCATTTGGATTAGTAGAGAACGACTGAGTTACTATCTTGTAACCCATTCGTTGAGGTCGCAAACCATTTGCTTCATAATCGAAAAAGAAAATTTCTGGCTGAGTGTCAAGAACTTCAGTAAGGGTTTGGCATATATCATCTATCTTGTAAAGGAGTTTTACTTTCTTTGTGTGATCATCAAATTGTGGGAACGGTCGTTCAATGCTATCAAGTGCCTTTTTCAAAGTGATATCAAAATAAGCTTGCATGTTTTCATCTTGGCTATTTCTAATTGCATACTGGGGATGATATAAAGGAAGTAGCCAGGAATTAAACTTTCTACTAGGGATTGCCAAACCTTCCCATTCTCCTATTTTGATATTATCTTTGAATAAAGGACCAAAGAAACTTCTACACGATGCTTCACCAAATATAATGATAGCTTTCGGATTTAATTGTTTGATGATGGATTCTACATATGGACGACAATGATTGACTTCAAGGGGTGTTGGGTTTCGATTATTTCCATCTTTATCAAGGGTTCGGCAGTTAACACTATTAGTCAACCAGAAGTCTTTATAAAGATCATAACCAAATGATTTAAGTTTCTTTTCTAACCATTGACCTGTTACTCCAACAAGTTGTCTGTTATATAAATCTTCTGTTTCTCCAGGAACTTCTGCTATTATAAGTGTTTGTTTCCTACCACTACCAGTGAAAGGCATCTTTGGTGATCTTACATATCTAAACAAACCACAGTCATTACAAAATGGTTCTGTTGGAGCAGAAGTAGCAGAAGCTTCCATTATCTCTTTAAGAGAAAAGAAACCTTGCATTATAAACCTCTTTTCCATTTACGGAATTGGATATATCCATTGCGACTGCTTATTTCACTTGCTCTAATTGTTCTATCTTCAGAGGTTAAAAGAAATACTACATTGTGTAATCCAAATTCTGTATTTGGATCTATTTCTTCAATAGAATGAGGAGTATCTTTCATTGCTGCCCAAACTATTTCTACTTTTTCTCTTGAGTCAGATAAAAGCACCCCTGTAGGATTTCCTTCAAAATCAAAACCTATATATATTTTCATTCTATTCATCCTCTACTGGTTTATTCAAATGACATTTCTTGAATTTTAATCCTGATCCACACGGACAAAGATCGTTTCTTCCAACTTTTGGAGGTTTTCTATTGAGTTGTTTTTCAGTTGGATCTATTTTCATTTCCATTAAAAATTGCTTATCAATTTCTTCTAATGCTTTCCTATATATTTCAGGCGTAAATATTTCTCCTGTTCTTGTATCCATTTTATTTATCCTTTCTACTTTTCTTTAAAGCCTTAACTGCTGCTTTAGTGCAACCAGCTACTACAATTTGTTTAGAATTTTGTTCTCTCATATACCCATCTTTATCAGAGAAGATTTGTTTTCCTTTCTCTTTGTTAGTGGAATCAACAAACATTTTAGCTTGCCGCCTCAATTGTTTTGCTGTTCTACCATTCATTTTTATCTCTTTGTAATAAAATGCCAAATTAGATGAACAGCAACCACTATTGAAAGAAAACCAATCATTATAGAACCTATAATTATCGCTGTTTCAATTGACATGTTATCTCCTAAGAATCTAATAAATTTCACTACCAGGAATGATCTTGTTCTGTGATTATCTCTTCACATTCCTCTTTTGAAATCTTGCCACACTCAACTAGAGCATTAAGGATAATTTGAGCATATTTATACCTATTTTGATACATATAGGTTTTTCCTTCCCTTAAATACTTTAACCACTTTACTGCTTCTTCCATATCTTTTTCCATATACTATCTCCTTACAAGTGGAAGAATAACTATGTGTTTAAACTCCCCAGACTTGAACAATGCAGTATCAACAATCATTCCTTCACCTTTTTTCAATTGATGAAGGCTCATATCAGTAGACTTTTCAAGAACCTGATAGAGTAAAGAGGGGTTAATATTGATCAAAACTTCTGGACCTTTATATTCAGATGGGACTATCTTTTCAATTGAACCTCTTTCCCTTTCAGCTTTACAAAGAATAGTCCCATCTGATTTAAACTCAAGGGTTATAAACTGAGAAACATCATTGGCATTATCTACCATGATTGCTACTACAGATATAGCGTCTTTAAGAGCAGAAGGGAGATTAAAAGTAGGTGTACCTGAAATAAGAGCAGTGAACAACTTTTCAAATGGTAGATGATTACCATTAAACTTTCTTGCAGAAAAAGTTGCACCATTCTCAGTCTTGAAGTGCAACCAATTTTCAGCAATGCAATAATGGGTTATAGACAGATTACTGAGTTCTTGGGCATCAGGTGCAGATATCAAGAACGGTTCTACTGGACCTTTCATTGTGTATAGACTTGTCCTTATCTTATCTGATGTTGCTACAATATTTCCTTGTACTGATACAGCGGTAAGTACACCATCATTTTGATTTCTACTTGCTGAAAATGCACAAAGATACAAAGCATCTGAAAAGTCTTCAGGTACAGATTTCCACTCTTTTGTGCTTTTGATAAGGGAATCAAGAAGGTCTTCTATCTTGTCCTTATCATCTACAATGGTGTTGAGACTTGCTTTTGTATCCGAAGCTATTATCTTCATCTTGTTTTGTTCGACAAGAATATCTACCTTTTCATCACCACTTGCAGATAGAATTTTTTGGAGATCAGAGAACTTTACACTTGTTTTAAATGGAGTAAGAAAAGGATGAGATATCACTATCTGTCCATTTATTGTTCCTACATAAGAACCCATAAAAATAACATGCTGTTGCTGGGCTATAATATCTTTTTTTGCCACAGCAGGTTTTAATATATCTAATACAGATAGTAGATCCTTACGAATTATTTCCATATCAAATATCCCTTTCTATTTTAGATCCAAAAATAAAATTTGGTTTATTTCCTTCTTCTATGGAATCTTTTGCAAGATTCCATGCAGTAAAACGTAAGTAAGGAATATCACCATAAATTTTAACTATTAAATTAAACCATTTAAATTCTTTGTCACTCTTTGCCCAATAAAATCCTGGCTCTTTAGGAATATTATCATCCATTTATTCCCCCTTCTTGATTTGTAAAATAGTATCTACGTCTTCTGGAAAATAATAAGAAACCAAACGACGATACTCTAATCCCATAGATTCCACCATTTCTTTAGCTGCTTTCTCAAGTTCAGGATTCTTTAACCACACAAAGTTTCCTGCAAAAAATATGTTCAATTCTATCTCCTTGCTTTTGGTCTAGGTAAAGGGCCGATCCATTCACCATCAAGTTGATTAATTAAGGTAGTAAAATATATATTTCTATTTTGTGTTAAGGTGGTAACAGTTAATGGATTACCAAAAATTTGAACAACTAGAAATTCTTCTTTTTTCATTTCTGAGTTCCAATAATAATACATACCTGGAATAGTGGGTTTTTCTTTTGTCCAAATTGGTCTAGCACATCCACATATAGGACAAACAGGATTCATTATTCTCCCCCTTCAAAAATACAGCCCTTTATGTGATTAGGTAATAATTCATGACAACTACCACACCATTGTTTATTTTGATTACTTTGTTTCCATTCACCAAGCAGATCATAAAGATATTCAGCAGCGGTGTTTGACAACATAAATACTTGAACACCTTTGCTTTTTCTAGCCCCAGTTATAATTATATTTTCTTCACCTGGTAAAGAAGCAACAGATATTGAAGAATCTTCATTGCGTTCTTCACTTCTGAATCCAATTGTTCTGCAAAATAATTCCTTTTTCATAATATCTCCTAAAACAAAGTGAGATTATTTTTATGTTTGAAAGGCCAAGGCCACTTTGGCATACTTTGTTCTACGAACAGATAGTGTAAAAGGTTCCATCTATCTCTCATAACCCCACTATTAGATAAACCTTTGATTCTAACTATTTCAACTGTATCTTTATTCACCCAAATCTCGTCATCTTTTAAAAGGTTTCTAATTACTTTGGTTCTTGGCTCAAGAAAGCTTACTCCTAATTCAAACCCCTTTTCTTCAATATAGGATATAAACCAAGTTCGTTCAGTCAATGACATTGTGTCTATGTGTTTATCTGCTTTCATTTTTGTAGGTGATCTTGAAGAGACTTTAATAGTGTATGGTGGCAGATCATAGCGATACTTACCTTGTCTTCTTTTAGGGAATAATACCATCCCATATTTACCAAATTGTACCCAGGAAGTAGAATCACACGAAAACCAGGGATATCTGAATAAAATTGGCATAGAAGTAACACCAAACCCATGAAACTTGATCTTTGGCATACCATCTGAATCACAAACATGATCCATACAACCGTCCAACCATTGCATCTTTTCAGCAGTTGTTCTATCATTTGCAGGGGAAAGTCCAATATAATCCATTTCATAAACCATTCTTTCTAATAATGCGAATGGCTCTCCTTGATGAAACACATGAATCAATTTTTCTTTTGGTATTCCTTTATCAACTAAATAATTATAATTTTCCCAACCTTGTTTGATACATCGTGCTATCTCTTCCTCTGAAGGGTTCTTATCTCCGTACTTACCTGGAATAACATCAAGATTAACTATGTAATCTACTTGATCTAGTCTTTCCAAACAGAATTTAGCATATTCTTGAATGCTTATCTCAGTCTGTTTCATCCAAGCAGAGAAAGCACCACTGTCAAGTATCACTTTCATCATCTTCCTCGATTATAAAGACATCTTGATTCAGTAAGGCATAATTAAATCCATCACATTTCTTACATAGAAAACTTATTTCTACATAAGGAAAATCAAGTACTGCTTTAACATCATTCATATCTAATGGTTCATTACATTTTTTACATAGCATATTATCCCTCCAATTTATCAAGCAACCAAAAAACATATCTGGTTGAAAGATCCATAAAACCAAGAAAAGGTAACAAGATAATTAGAATAAATGTATCTGCCCAATTACCATCGAACGTAAGTTGTATGTCTTTAAGCATTGTAAGCATTGTTACTCCTTATCAAGCAAATCTTGTATGTATTTATTGTTGGATTCAGTTATATCTTCCTCAATTTCTACTTTATTAAGGTAACTTATTGGGGGAATATAAGAACTATCACATATAACAGTTGGGCCTATCCCCCCTCTTATGTTAAATTCACCTTTAACTCTAAGATGAATTGGTTTCACTGTATCAAATATATCCTTAAATATTTTATTTATTGCTGTTTCCATGAAAGTATTATGATTACGAAATGCAAAAAGGTAAAGTTTCAAAGATTTTGTTTCGAGACATACTTTATCAGGAACATATTGAATGCTTATCTCTGCAAAGTCAGGTGCCTTGGTTTTGGGGCAGAGCGAGGTATATTCGGGGCAGTCAAAGTTTACAATGTAAGGTCTATCTGTATAAAGATTAGGAAAAGTTTCCAACATACTTATATCTGGTTGATTATATTGATAATTTGTTTCCTTACTACCCAAGGATTTAAGGCCAGAAGTATTGTCTTTAAGGTCATTAGTCATTTAGTTTTTCCTTTAATTAGTGATTATTAAGGAGAGAAATCTGGATCATTTGTAAAGCTTTAAGTTCAAGTTCTTTTTCAGTTTTAAATATCCCATCTACAACTGAAGTTGACATAAGCATATTAGGTTGCTTTACTCCCCGAAGTGACATACAACCATGACTTGCACTCATGTAAATCATTGCACCTTTTGGTTGAATATACTTTACAAATTGCGTTATTACTTCATGACCTAATTCTTCTTGAAGTTGGGGTTTCTTAGAGTAATGAATGATACAACGAACAGGTTTACTAGCACCAATCAACAATTCATTTGGTATGTAATAGAACCATGCTTTTCCATGAAATGGAATCATATGATGAGAACAAACAGATACAAAATCTATTCTTTCAAGCCCAACTATTTGGTTATAATGTCTACTATTTGGGAAAGTTGTGAACCCTTCAAATTCTGTGAAAGTATTACAGAGCAATTCTTTCTTGAACATCTTATTCATTCGAATTGCTGTATCTTTTAGATTTGGATCATTTAGATCAAGTCCTAAACTTTCTTCAAGATACTTTTTTAGGTGCTTACTCATGATAATCCTTTAATAAAGTGATGGGGACAGGATTCGATACCTGCATGAAATATACTGAGGGGCACGACTCCCTCATTCTGGTCTGACCTCATCCTCAGTGTCTTTAGACGAAGTATATTTCTTACTGTGTGCACTTCAGTTAAGCGTCTATACTCTTCCGCCACCCCATCAAAGTTTATTCTCCTCGTTCAAAGCGTTCAATCAATGGATCTTTTACTCTTGCTTCTTTAAAGCCTTTTGCTCTCAAGATACAAGCAGGACATTTATCACATGGGGGATAAACTCCTTCATAACATGTATGAGAATAAGCAAGAGCTTCCATACAACCATCAAACAAAGTGGCAAATTGTACCGTATCTGCTTTAGTAAGATGCATAAGGGGGGTATGAATTTCAAAAGAGAATCCCATACCTTGTTGTAAGCTTTCTTGCATTGAAGTTATAGTGGCTTGGCGACAGTCGTGGTAGCCGCTGTAATCTGTTTGACAAACTCCAGCCACTATATTATGAATTTGATGTTTAAAAGCATACATGGCAGCAAGTGTCAGGAAAATCAGATTACGACCAGGAACAAAAGAAGCAGGTAAATTACCCACTCTGTGTTGTTCTGATATGCTGCTACTTTTATCCAACAGAGCAGAATCGTCAAATTGGGAAAACACATCAGCATTGATTAGGTTTCTATTTGACATTGGTATATCTGCTAATGCAAGGATTCTAGCAGCAGATTCGATTTCAATCTTATGTCTTTGTCCATAATTAAATGTTACTGTATGAACTTCTTGAAATTGTGACTTTGCCCAAAAGAGGGCAGTGGTACTGTCCTGTCCACCACTTAACAGTACCACTGCCGAATCGGATAGGTTAGTCAACGAAGACGAATTTCCCATCCTCAGTCTCCTTAGTAAGTTTCTGGAGTTTGTTGTATTTGGGATTCTTGGAATCTGAAAGATTTGTTGCAGTTGTGACTGTGGACACTTCAGGAAATGCTTCTTTTACAAGAGCAACTATTTCTTTCTTTGTGTGTGTTCCTTCGCTCACGAGCTTATTCATAAGCTCATAGCGATCTTTCGCTTTCGCTGCTATCTGATCGGGCATCATTCCCTTGCGACTTGCTCTGGATTCTTTGTTTGCTTCTTTCTCAGCTTCTTTAGCGGCCTTTTTATCTGCTTTCTCTTTTTCTTTGGCAGCTTTAGCAGCTTCTTTCTCAGCTTCTTTAGCGGCCTTTTTATCTGCTTTCTCTTTTTCTTTTTCATCCTTCTTGACTTGAGCTTCAGCATTAACTGGAGGTTCAACAGTAGGTTCAACAGGGGTTGTGGGAGACACTTCAGCAGAAGTTTCAACAGGAACAGTGCTGTTGTCAGCAGGTGGGGTTTCAAGTTCATCTTTGTAAATCATGTGGAAGAAAGCAACACTTGCTTTACATTTTTCTGCAAGTTCCTGAATTTTAGTTTCCTGCAAGTTCTCGAATACTTCCGTAAACTTCTTAATCTGATCTGCTTTTGAAACCCCCACAGGTTTGATCTTTTGTTCGGGAGTGATCAATCCACAATTATTGATCTCCCCGATTACTGCTTTGAGTGTTTTACTGTCAATTTGGTCAAGAGGTATCATGTTGTGTTCCTTTCTAGGATTTAAATGAATTTGTTTTTGCCTTCAGACTGATTAAACTCTGACATTATTAATATAGCACACTAACGGGAAATTTTTTTAATTTTTTGCCGTTGATTGAACTTTTTTACTCTAAATTTAAAAACTTGTGAAGTTGTACATTTATGTAAGCATCACCAAAACCAATTGTTGATAAGTCGTTTATCAACAATTGAATATTACTTGCAAATCTACTACCTCTCAACGGGGAGAATGCAAACCTAACAAGCTTATTTGATAGCCTTATTATGTTTGCAAAATCTACAGCTACTTGGTAATCAAAGTTATCTTTTATGACAAACTTGATGAAGTCACATTTCCTTAAACTTTTAAAAGCATCCATAATCATATGATGTTCCATATCTGAAGATGGAAGTTTATAATCTACAATAAATGATCCAACTGAATTACCAAATGGTACAATTGATCCATTTGTTTCAATAGAAACATCTATTTCCTCTTGATATAATCTGCTTGTCAATTCGAATACATTATCTTGAAGTAATGGCTCACCACCAGTTATTGTAACTTTATTGACTTTTCTGTTTTTAATTTTTTCCATTATACTATCAATGGACATAGTTATACCATTTTTTGAATCTCTGGCTGTAGGAGAATCGCAATAAGTGCAAGAGAGATAACAACCCGCAAGGCGAATAAATGTAGACAATCTCCCTTGACCAAAAGCAGATACTTCACCATCTATAGAAGTAAATATAGAATGAACATTCAAAGTTTTCATTTAAGTAAACCTTCCCTTTCCCATGATGCAGAGCAATTACTTGTTTCGAATAGTACTACTTTCATAAGACCAATTGATATTTCTTCGAAAAGGGAAAAAAGTTCATTTACTATCCACACTACTATTCTTTCTGCTGTAGGGACAGGAAAAATGTCATTTAGATATTTATGATCTAAAACAACAAGGATATTTTTTTGAACAATATCCTTAAATTCAGAAAAATCTAGTACCATTCCATCTGGTAATACTGTTCCGGAAATTGATACCTCGAGTTTATAAGAATGTCCATGAATGTTAGCACATTTTCCTGGATGATTTTCTAGCTTATGTGCTGCTTCAAACTCAAAGTGTCTTGTAATTGTTATCATATATTTGTCCTTCCAATTTGGAAAGCATCACTAGCAATACAACTCTTATTACTTTCCTCTCTAAATTCAAAAAATTCTTGCTTTACTTCAGCAGGCCAATCTTTGAAAGGTCCCCATTCAATAAAAAGCTTTTTCCTCTCTTCAATGATCTTTTCTACATTCCCGCATAAACACATAATTTTCCCCTTTCTTGATGATTAGAAGTTATTAATAACATAAAATATCCGTGCCCCAAAGATTAATTGGCTTCCACTGGTATAGTGTACGTTGTCAAGATATCTAGTAAGTCCTGAATTAGACACGATACGACATTGTTCATCCTCCTTACAGAAATCTTCTTGTGCTTGAGCTACATTAAAAACATATGTGTATGGAACTTCAAACACATCAGTTGGCACAATGAGTATCGGGATAGTTGTCCCCAAATGCCCACGTATGCCCGCTACCATATCTTGAAGATTGTCCTTGTAAGCCACTGCTTTGTTTACATCTACAGTGTCTCCTTCCCCTTGCAACCATATAAAAGCTTTGTAGGTAACTTCTCGTTGACCTACTACCCAGTCGATAATAGCTAACAGTCTATCATAGTACACGCAATCCCTACACCACTGTTCTGCAAGGTTGGTCCCCCCCATACTTAACCGTATAACTATGTGGTCATCATTTGGGTAATTCACACCGAGTTGATAAGCTAGTAGAACCTCGGGTCCAAAATTTTGTTGGTTTGCAAAGTTATAATATCGACTTATCCAACTGAAGTTGGGATAATCGGATTCTACCCAGTATTCCACATTATCGGGCACATTCTGACACCAGCCAGGAACATCCGCAGGGGAACCAGACATGGTATTGCTCTGCCCAGCTATTATCCACACCTTTGTTGCCGCGATACCAGTAGTAGGTATCATGAGCAACACTAACACATAAATTATCATCCTGCTTATGGTCTTCATTTTATCTCTCCTTTTTATTGCAAAATTCCTCGGGTTCGTCCGGCACGATTCGGACCTTCGCGGCTTGTGACTTAAGTGAATCCCACACTTCGTCCTCATTTACAGATTCAGCCTTGATATATATTCCACCACGCGTCATCAATACGAACAGATGTCGCTTCCCGTTTTGTCGGTAGTGATTTATGCATCCTACATCCCAGTCTTGCAGACTGGGTGAGTTCCACGCATCAAGCCTGCCCTGGAGCGCGGCAAGTTCGGCTTCAACCTTCTCCTTCGCCAGCTTACTCTGCCCGGCGTGGTGAAGAAACTGCTCGTTCTCGTACCCGCAGCACTCAAGCTTGTGCTGGGTATCGGCGAGTTCCTGTTTCGCGGCTTCATGGGCGGTACGTTCGGCGATTAATTCGCCTTCGCATTCCACTGCAAGAACTTGTTCAGCCTTAAACCATCGCCAGTTATCATCCGCTCTTGCGTTTGCCTCGTCCCGTTCGCGGGTGAAAGCAGCGAGTTGGTTGTGGAGACGGCGGATCTCGGCCACAACCTCCTTGAACTGGGACGCCCACGGTTCATAGTGGTAGCCGAAGTTTTCGCAAATTTGCTGCAATCTCGCTTCATCCATCGGTTCAGGCATCTCATTTCCCTCCTCTTACAATCATCGAATCAAGGTTAACTTGTCCAATATTCAAATTTTGCAATACGTAACAATCATCCTCTTCATCATAATAATCGTGTCGATGAATAATTGTACCAACTCTAATAATTCCCAATCTTTTATCCTCTGCTGTTTGATTAATTGTTATGCCTGCATCTACATGTCCAAGTATAGCTCTGGCACGACCTATATTATCTTGCTTTAATTTTGGTAGATATAAAGCGTTGCTTGTGATCTGAGATGGTGCAATAAGCAGATAATTCTTTTCTGATGCTCTACCAACTATCTGCATCCATGTTTCATTTATTGATTCCCAGTCTTGCTTTTTATTATGAGATGGAATAGTTATTTCAGGATAATCCCAAATAAGCACTCTATATTTAAATCCAAGTACATGTTCAAGAATATCTAAATCCCTAAATGCATCATCAACAGATGCACCAAATCTAGGATAGCAGATAATTCTTAGATTATCATCCCCCATGAACTTCCCATATTCTCTTACTTTTCCATAAACTGTATCATAAGAAAAAGATGGTCTTTCATATGATTCATACCAGTGTGCTCTTTCATAAGCTCTTGGATCATTTGTTCTACACCATGTACATTTACGATAAGGAAGATCAGGGGAATATTGAGGAATATTCCCCTCTTCATTCAACAATGTATGGGCATTAGTTCTTTCTGCTCTATTGCACAAACCATTTTGATTTAGCTTGCAATCAAAAGAAGGGTAAACAAATACTCCCCCTTCTTTATCACCTGCTATAATTCTTTTATACAACCTTTTATTCATGTCCCTTTTTTTCATTTCAAAAGACATTACAGCAGTAGGAATATTTTGAGAGGAAGTAATAAAAGCAAACTCATTACAAAGATTAGTTTTACCTTTCTTGTAACCTGCTGCTACAAGAATAGACCATCCGAAATCAAGTCCCCCTATAAATTCACCAAGATCACCTGGTAACTTAACTGGTCTATCTTCTCGTTCAAAAGCATCTACAATTTGAGAAGGATCAAAAGGATTGTACCAACCCGAAGATATTTTACTTATCTTTTTAACACCATTTATTTCTGCATCTGCATCTTCAACTCTATCCTGATCACAGTAAGCAAGAGCATTTTTTGCCCTTATTTCGATCTCTCGCTTTTTGAAGTATCTTAGAGCTTGTGTCAGAAGATATTCTTCGTTGAAATAAACGAGGTTTTCATATTCCCTTGATATGGAAGATAAGAAGATGCTTAACAACTCAGCTTCATCTTTCCTTAGTGCTTCCTTCTTACTTTCAAAGATTTGTTGAATGTTAAGTTTTGGTGCCTCGTTATAAGCAGCATAATAATTTTCTATCCAACTTGATATTGTCTTAGCATACTCTGCTTTGAAATAAGCAGGTTCAATACAGTGTAGGGTATTTCTTAGAAAGTCTGTGCTTACAATCATACCTGTTATGATCTGTTTCTCGATTGAAGCATCTATTATATAGCGGTCTAGCCCCTCTTCGAACGCCATATTATTTATGCTCCTTATCTGTTTGTAATTCTTTTAATTGTGTTTCAAGGGAATTACTAAGTCCTTGAACATACACATCTGAAGATGCTTTGAGTATATCCACTACATTATTTAAAGAATAAACAAATAGATCAAAATCAACGTCACTACCACATTGATTACAATGTGGTTCTTTAGAAGAGGAATATTCTGCGATTCTCACAATATGTTTGCCTGATTTTGTTTTAGGGCACCCACTTGATCCTTCAACAATAATATCCATATTTATGCTCCTTATCTGTAGATTGAGAAGTGTTCTTGTCCATTACCTTCCCCTTTCAAATAATTATTAGCAGCAAGATAAGCTGGAAGTCTTCTACTAAAAGTAAGATCAGAACAAAAGAAACCAGGTGTTATATCTGCTATACTTGTTCGCATAGACTTGGTTTCTTGTTCAATAGCTAACCACAACAAATCAACTTGCTTATTAACATCTTTTGCAATCCCTGATACCTTTTTACTATTCACTTCAAAAAAAGTACTCAGTTTTGAGGCAGCTAATATAAACTTACTCCTCTCAGGAGTAGTTGGTTCATATTCAAAACCTTTTAAAACTTCTTTTTTATACTTGCCTATAATCAGAGTAGTAATGTTTGGGTTGTAGTCAATTTCTTTTTCTCTTACAGGTTTAGGTTCATTACTTAACATTGTTATGAACAGAGATTTAGATTTAGAATAGGGATTATAAAGAAAGTCGTGAATAGTTATCTTTTCAAGGTAAGATTTATTTAGGGGGTAATAATCAGGAGACATTGATAGCTTTAATCTATTGACTGATGATATGAAGTCTGGTAGAGTATAAGATTTAACAGGAAATTCTGTGTCTTTGAAAATATTACCGGTTATGAGATTCTTTAAAGCTTTCACTGTATAAGAAAACTGATTAGTTCCATTATGTGATACTTTAAAGCCATTAGATTCCCAAACAGCAATAAATGGTTTAATTGTTTCTGGGACAAAAGTAGTTGATGGTTTTTTATTATTTTTTGATTTTTCTGCTTGAGTTTCTTTTAGATCAGTATTACATTCGTTTATGTAAGATTTCTCCCTAGCCCCCACAGACCCCCGAACTGTTGGGGGCTTTTCTTTTTTATTTTCTTCATTTTGATTTTGGTCATCAGAGCTTTGCTTTTCAGAGTTTTTAATTCTCTTCGAGGGGAGAACGAAGTCCTTCTGGACTTCTTGTTCATTATCTTTTTTTGTCTTTATAAAAAAAGATAATGAACTTTTATTTACTTCTTCTTTCTGCTTATCTTTTTTGCTAATACCCCTTATCTTTTCTGATAACCCCCCTTCCCCATCCGCTTCATTAAATACTCCATCTTTACACTGTAAGAATGCTTTTGATATATTATCAAGAACAACAAAATTCCCTGAGTTAATTATTTCATTTATTAAAATTACAACCTTTGAATATCTTTCATGGAAAGTATCATCAACAAATATTTGGCGCTCTGTTTCTTGGGTTTGATTATTTTTTTGTATATATTTTATTGTGATGTATTTGAAGTCAAGGAGATTTTTAATTGATAGAGAAACCTTAGTTGGGATTTGATTTGTAAAGTTACCTAAATAACGATTTGAAGCAAAACAACCTCTTCTACCTGATTTTGCAAGATTGTTTATAAATCCAAATAATAGTTTCTCTGTTGAAGAGATATGAGGATTGAATAAAACTTCTCCAGGAATATAGACACCAATAAAACCAGGTCGAACTTGATTGTTTTCTTCTACCATTTTCTTTTCCCTCTGGAATCTGTATTTATAGATGAGTATTTTGGAAAAGTTAACAAATTACTTGTTTGTTTCAGAGGGATTGTGTTGAATGAAACATATTTCTTATTATTCCCCCGAATAAATAGAGTAGACATTAAGCATGATACATCTTTTAAAAGAAAATTTTATAAAAAACCGTTAGAAAAATAATATCTTGATTGTGCTTATATCCCACTCAATAGAAAACATCTATTTATGTGGAATAGTTGATCTGTTGCTCTGCAAGTGGATTCATCACAGATTTTGATAGTACATTTTTTGCATGACTTGGCCCAAACAATATTAGGGGAATGAAAAGAAATTATTTTCACCATGAAAGCAGAAGGGGTCATTAAAGTTCGGACAATTACTTTTCTTCCAACTCTTATTTTTTCTCCACGATCATTGATTGCTTCTGTCATTTGGGATACATCAATTTCTTTCATTGAATTTCCTTCCTTGTATATTGTTTTTTCTCATAAGATTTAAGGTCAAGCAACAAAGGTCCATCTACTATCTTAGCAAGGTTATACTGATCTTTACCAATTCTAGCCCTGATAGCAGTTTGGGATTTTTTGAGTATTTCTGACGCCTCTTCGATAGTTACCCATGTACCAGGAGGTAATTTAGACTTATTTCTGTACAGTTTTGCTTTCGAATATATTCCCATGACCGGTTCCCTCTTTTCTTTATTAAGAATTTTTGTCCATCTTTCATATGCCCAACCTTTCTTTGGTTTTTTTGGCATACGGAAAGGTTTCTTTTTTACTATCTTTGGTTGTATTTCCTCCTTGGACAAAGGTTTCCTTTTCGATCTTCTTATTAAAGGAAGTATGATTATAACAGGTGATTCTTGTTTAATCATTATAGGTTTTGTTTCTTCTACTTTTTTCTTCTTTAGTGGTTTTGCAGCACATTTATCATCACAATAAAACTCTTTTACATTATCTGGAGCACCTGTCACATCAAGGAACATTCCACATCTTTTGCATAGTTCAACACGCATTTTACACCTGTTTCATATGGTCTTCAACTAAATTCATTAAGATACCTTTCGCTCCTGGGTCACATGGACAGGCTACATGTAAGCCGTAAACTGATATTATTTCTTTGCACAGTTTATTTCCTTCTTTAGCATTTTTAATTATTTCATCTTTGTTTGCTTTAAGGTAATCATAAACTTGTTCCATTGAATTTATACAGATCATTTTTCACCTCCCAAATATATCCTTTCTAAGGTATTTTACTTCATCATCATTCAATTCATCAGGATCATCTTTTGGAATAGAATATCTTATCACTCGCTTTATAAGCGGAGCAAGTTGCCAAGCAAGTTTATCTGCTCTTGCTTGAGCTAAGTCACCAGCATCATAAAGAATTACAGCAGTAGTAAGTTTTTTAGCTAAAATAAGTAATTGAGCGGTAGTAAACTCTACTCCAAATGTTGCAAGAGCCCCATCACCAATACGCCATTGATCAAATGTGCCTTCAACAATTGCTCCAGTTGTCCCAGTTAAATCATCTATGCCGTAAACACATTCTTTGGAAAACATGATAGATTCAGCTTGTGACAGTGCAAGGTATGATTCTTCTGCAAGCTCAGTAACATCTTTAGCAATAAAAGTTACCATCTTACCTTCTTGATATACAGGTATAATTATTCTGTATTTGTATTTCCCTGTATATCCACAAGCATAAAGATCATATTTGTCGATCACATATTCTGGATCGTATCTCCTTTTCTTTAAAAAGTTTAGATGGCAATCAAGAAACTCTTTTGAAAACTCTGGTAATATAATACTGCTATTTGGATCTTTTCTTATGATTGGTCTTTCTCTCATAAGATGAATTAATGAACGATCTTGGTACTTTTCAATGATACTTATTATTCGATCATGGCTACATCTTTCTATTATTTTGATTAGATCATAGATATTCCCTTTCTTGCCACATCTCCAACATGATATGAAGTTTCTTTGGAAACGTGAATCGCTCATGTTTATTCCAAGGTGAGTTTCGGGGTCATCCTTACAGAATGGACAAGCCACACCTATCCAGTTAGAAGAAACATCTTTACCCTCAGTTCTGTAAGGAATTCCCCTCTTTATCAAGTATGATAAAGTATCAAAGGTTTCAATGTTCATCTTTAATCTTTTGGCATTTATCACATAAATCATCATGTGGTGGAATAGGTTCATTACAAATGTCACAAGGTCTACAGTGATCGTGACAATACCCAGGTATTAAATCTGGTTCATCACATCTATACTGAACACCATTTAGATATACAATAGCTTTACATGTCATATTTATTTTATCTTCCTTTCACAGTGTGGACTCACATTAACTTCTTTTAAATACATTTCACTTACCCATAATGGGTATTGTTCTGGATAAAGGCAAATTTCCATGATGTGAATGTTGTGGTTGTGTTTTTGTAAATACAAGACAGAAGCTAACCCCCCATTCTGCTTCTGTTGCCTCTTTATTATATTTCTTGATAAGTTCAGGTGTCCGCGGTTTGATATAGAATGAATTAGACTTGTGACATTGCCCACATAAACAATCAATTAGATACATCAACTGTTCAACTGGTGGACATTTCCCTGGTTCACGATGATCCCCATATTTCATGCACAGCATTATTTTTTTATTCTCCTTTCATAAGTCAACAAAGTTTGATCATTATTGTTTTGGTAATTAAAGTCAAAAGTAATTATTTCTTTTATTCCATTTTCTCTCCCATCTTCCCCTATAAATTGACTACATTCATCTCTTTTGTTTATTGTTTGTTTCCAATAAAAAGAGTTTCCTTTCTTTTTACACTTTTCACTAAGAAAATTGTTCAACATACGCGGTATTACTACATTTTCTTCGTTAAATTGCCATTGACCTTTAGAATGATAAGGTGGTCCAAGCACAGTTCTGCAATATCTATCAAGATGATATTTAGCTTCCTCTTCAGTTTCGTAAGGACCACATGTATGATAAGCTTCATCATACATAAACCATTTTCCATTTTCTTTATATGGATTCTTTAAAGGCTCGTTCTTCATTTATTTTTTCCTCTCTCCTAGAAGTATTTGTCATACATCTGCAAAGACTTATAATCATTACTCCTATAAATATACCAATAATAAGTCCGATAATGAATGTCATTTCCCCCTCTCAATCTATTCTCATTAAAGCTTCAAGTTCATCAATGTCTTTTTGAGTAAGTCCTTCTCCATTATTAGCTAGAGCAAGGAATTCAACAAGCTTTGCACGGTAATCAGCATCTCTTTCATCCCAGTCAAGAAATAGTTTTAAACAATTAAACGGTGGTAACCAATAACCTTTTCGTGCATATTTCATGCATCGAAGGGTAGAAGATATAGGACAATGAATATTTTTCAATCGAAGTATTCTTGCTCCTTCATCATGTATGAAATCAGCATCGACAAGAGCAAGAGTATGGTCAAGTAATCCTGCTCTTATCACTGTAAAATCAAAGTTAGTAAGTATTTCTTCCATTGAGCCGAATGATACTACTCTACCTTCTTTCAAAGGTTTTATCAATTGTATTGGGGGTGAAGCAAAGAAAGGATGATCTGAACTTGTTGGTCTTTGGTAGGTGATTGAAATATCATTTTCATGTTTTATGGTTAGAGCAATGTCAGTTCTTTTGAAAAGTTTTTTTACTTTTTCAAATACCTCTTCATTCATGCAGTAAATATCAACATCACTTGCTGGGGATGGATCGTGTCTTGGTGAGCACATGTAACGAACATATCCGCCACAAATAAAAGCATCTCTCTTAATTTCTTTCTTTAGTTCATTGTGGAGTTGTTCAATCTCTGTAAATCCTCTGAATACTAGAACTTTTTCAAATCCTTCTTTTGATACATATTTAGGTTTCTTTCTTTCTTCTTTTTCTGGCTCTTCTGATGGAGTAAGTTCAGTGTCATTAAGATTGGTCATGCTTTTTCTCCTCTTCAATTTCTTGTTTAATTGCAATTTTTACTTTGGATTCAATGTCATCATAAATCTTTCGAGCTAATTGGTTCCTCCAACTTGTTCTTGTCCATGTTTGTACATTCGTTATAATACCAATGTATTTTTTAATTACTTTCAAGGTCAATAGAGATTTTTTGTTCCCACTTTCATATGTTCTAAAAAAGAAAGGTCCAAAATGAGATTCGTAAATACAGAGTCTTTCATAGAACTCCATATAATTTGTAGCAGTTATTCCTCTCATTTTAACTGCCAAACAAGCTTGTATCACACCTGTTGTAACTTCTTTTAATTTACCTTTACCATTGTACAGTTTTTTGTAGTTGTTAACTTTTTGTAGATTCCAACTAAGAGACATAATTACACCTCATAACTTTTCTATCTTTTATTTCCATAATTCTGCATGTTTTTTGATTAGTTTGATCACTGTTAAATATTCATGGTAATTTTTGTCATCTTTAGATTTTTTTCTTAAAGCTTTTTTAAATTCAGATAAAGTATTTTTGAAACACCCTGTTTGTATTACAATTTCCTTCTCTGTAAAGAATGCAATTAAGTTATCTTGTCTGGAACCTATTGGATTTATTTGTAATATAGGTCTATTTGTTTTTAATTTTCCAAATTTTCCTAAATCAGCCCATCGCAAATCCGCTCCTTGCAAATCCACTCTTTGCAAATTAGCTCCTTGCAAATTAGCCTCTCGCAGATCAGCCTCTCGCAGATTAGCCCCTTCACCATCTTCTTTACCATTCAACCAAAGTTCATGCTTCCTCAATACTTCTTGTAATTCTTCTACTTTCATTTTTTCTCCTTTTAAAATTAGATTTTATAGCATAGATATGTTAACAATGTACCACTACACAAAAATACAAAAGCTTGTATTAAATAACCTTGATTAGAGAAAGGTAATGATATAACAATAGCTATAATTAAGATTATGAAATGTATTATTGTTTTCATATTATTTTTCTTTTCTCCTTTTAATAAATTCCTTAATACTCATAAACTCCCAACCTTCATTCATGTAGGTACTTAGTCTTTCACCAAAATGAGAAGTAAGGAAGTAGTGGCTATTGTCAAAGTAATCAACAATTAATACCTCTGACTTTTCACTTGTCTTCCTCAATCCTCTACCAGCAGTCTGTAAAGTCTGAATTTCTTCTTTACTACTAGAAGCATTTATCATCACATCAAGAGAAGGAATATTGATTCCTTCTCGCCAAACTACGTTTGCGATGATACACTTGACTTCTTTCTTTTTCATAGATTCCTTCAAAGTATCTCGATTTTCAGTAGAAATAGCTCCTTTTATAAAAGGTACAAAGCAATTCAATTTATCCCTTAACATCCTTTGCAATTGCTCACCATGATCTATATTGGTAACAAATACCAAAACAGATAGATCATTTGCTACAAGTTCAGCAGCATCGTTTACCTTTAACAAATTTGCTGCTTCATTGAACTTTACACCATGCTCATAGACTTCTGGGTACTTTCGGAGATTCTTTACGTGAGCAGAGAAAGGGACTTTACGAATACAAATTCTTGGTTCTGCAAGCAATTCTAAATTACTTCCTTCTTGGATAGTAAACTCAGCAAGAACAGGACCAAGAAAAGATTCCATTGCTAATCTTTTTCTTGTGTAATCTTTTGGTACAGTAGCAGTTAAACCAATTCTTACTGGTGCATTGAGTTTAGTTAAGATTTCTGCATATTCCCCATTGAAGGAACTTAGATGGTGGCTTTCATCACAAATAACCACATCAAATTTATCAGTTATAGAATCTCCTAATTCTTCTACAATTCTTGCCATCGTTTGTCTTGTAGACAACCAGATTTTAGCTTCTCTCCTTTGTTTTTTAGTTCCATACATTTCAGTAAAATCAAAACACTTGAAGTCCCTCATATCATCTGCAAGTTGAGAGATAAGTCCTGTAGTATGGGCAAGAAAAAGAATATTTGAATCTAGGTGTGAATACATCAATCCCATTGCAAGTAATGATTTTCCCATACCTGTAAAGCCTTGTAGAATGCCTCTTTTGTAGAGACAAGCACGATTAATATGATATATTTGGTCTTCTCTTAACTTTTCAAATTTTCTTCCATCAGAAAAAGTTACTTGGGGAAGTTCAGGGAACTGGAATTTTGGATAGATAGGAATAGTATCACAATTATACAAGTAACCTTTTTCTTTGCAAAACTTTTTCAATCTTGGTAAAAGACCTGTATATATTCCTATCAAATTAGACCCGAACTTTTTTGTTTTTACAAATACAGGATATTTCTGTTCTATAAACTCCTTATTAAAGGTTCCTTGTTTAACTCTTATATCATTGAAATAGAGACAATCTGTAAATACATCCAGATCATTTCTATCTCCAACTGCCCAAATATTATTAATTATCCTAATATTGATCTTACGTAAGTTTTCGCTTCCTTTATTGTTTCCCTCAGTATTCCCTCCGTCCATCTCATCTCCTTTTTTGCCATCTGAAAGATTTTTGTTGGTGTGATATTTTGTGTTGGATATGTTTTCATTGAAAATTCAATCAAAGACTTAGCCCTTCGTGAGAGGTGCTTATCAGTTTTACCATTTGCTGCTTCATGTCTCATTAATGTTTCTTCAGGGTTCAAATAAGAACTTTCAAGGTTGTCTGTTTTGTAAATAAAACAATCATTATAGAGGATATTATAAGCATCTTCAATTCCTTCTTTACATCTATTTTCTTTCATGATACTTTTCTCCTCATAGGTATGATTATTCCATTTTCTACTGGTGGCCTATACCCCCTTCTACCACTTACCACACAATCTCCTTGATAACAAGTTTTTGGACAGTCAGTGTGTTTTGTTTTTTGTCTATGAAGACACAAAATTTGGTTTATTCTAATATGATTTTCAGTACACCAAAAGAATTTACCAGGAGTGTAATAAGAACACGCAGGGTTATTTGCTTGAATGAAATCTTTTGAAAATGGACATTTTCTTTTATGAACCCATACTGCTTTTTCCCCATCCCCTCCTATGTTTTCTCTCATTCTGAATTTAGTTGGAACTTCCTCGTAGTAAGTACAATACTCACATAATTTTTCTCCCATAATTGTCTCCTTTTGTTAGTAGTAAGACACAAGGAAGAGCACTATTTCTAATGCTCGACCTTCTATCTACTACCTATAAGATTTGATCTTTTTCAATAATTCTATTATGTTTTTTACTTCTATTTCCTCTTCGTCAGAATCAATTTGAAAAGATTCAATTGGAATTTCTGTAATTGTTTCAAAATCATAATCCCATCTAGGATCACAAACTATTGATCCTAGATATCCTTCAAGATTAGTTTGGAGGAGTTTCATTTCCTTTGAAGTAAGTTGTATAGTAAATATTTCTGACATAGTTTTCCCTTTCTTTGATTTTGTTGTTTTGGGATTGTGTATAGAATTGATACTCTATAGAATATCACACTATATAAAAGTTTTTGCTAAAAAAGTATTTGGAATCAACTTTTTCCTTCTGCTTTCTCTATTGCTTTCCTGAGCAATTTTGAAACAACAAATGCTGGATTATCAGTGGGATTAAGATTTTTGCCAATAATCAGTTATTACTCTTGAAGCATAATTGTATCCATCATATCTACAGATGGTTGGAGTAGTTTTTTCCATTCCTTTAACTGATGGATGTGCAGGTCCATTTATCGCTTTGATATGACCTATACTTCCATTATAATCTTTTGCCCAAGGTCCTGGTGTATGTTT
>Ga0172380_10000368_pt1 | contig 91320 bp, 120 predicted proteins | sample Leawe162metaG_FD_119747 | JGI IMG/M metagenome (GOLD analysis project Ga0172380, IMG submission 119747) | Leachate microbial communities from a municipal landfill in Southern Ontario, Canada - Leachate well 162 metaG | ecosystem: Engineered > Solid waste > Landfill > Unclassified | place... | reverse complement strand
TGCAGCGTTATTAGCAATCAAGTCTGAAGATATTAACACAGATGCTGTATTATCTACTACCAATGTTGAAGAACTTGATACAGACGCAGCAATCGAGTTAGCAGCAGATTTAGATCTTGATACTGATTCAGTAATTACTGTTATAAATAATTTAGATTTAGACACTGACGCGATCATATCATCTCTTGGAGATCTAGATCTAGGTACTGATTCATCTATTTCTATTACTGGATTAGAAGATCTTGATACAGATGCAGCTATACAGACACCAGTATATGAAGACTTGGATACAGATGCTTCAATATCTGTAATTAAAAATCTGTCACTAACAACAAGTGCATCTATTATTATAGAAGAGATAGAGTATATTTCTTCTGGTTTGCCGTATCAATTCTTCCAAGGGACGAGCTTTGACCCGTTTACTTTAGATTATGCCAGCGGTGGCTTGCCAATCGTTTTCATCAATCACTTTGTTCCTCCAAGTTCTTCTGGTACACTTAATCTTACCTCAAGCGCCGCTATTACTGTAATCAAATCAGAAGATCTCACGACTTCAGCGGGCATAACCACCAGTGAGAGTTTTGAATTAAATACTAGCGCCTCTATATCTCATTCTGGTCAAGCCGATGTTGATACCACTGCAAGTATTGAATTACTTTTAGCTGAAGATTTAAGTACCACAGCTTCTATTACGACTCTGGTTGATTTTGAACTTAATACAACTGCTAGTATTCAGGCCGCCGGTTCTCTTGAAATACCAACTGACGCCTCTATATCTACTACTAACACTGTAGAGCTCCAAACTGAAGCTGTAATTAGTATAACAATCGCTGTTGATATAGAAACTAATGCGTCTATAAGTCATATTAAGACATTAGATCTCGATAGCAGCGCTTCTATTTCAAATACTGAAAGTGTTGATCTAGATACACAGGCAACCATAAGTATTGTTTCAGCCACAGATATTACCACTGGTGCCTGTATATCCTTAATAAAGAATTTAGAACTTGGCACTGATGCAAATATCGGATTTATTATAGCTGAAAATCTTGATACAGATGCTGCAATAAGTGTTTTACAAGAAATAGAATTAGAATCATCAGCTGTAATAAACATATCTATAACTAAAGACTTACAGACTTCAGCCGCTATATCAGTTGCTACATTTACAGGAATAGTAATAGCAGGAGACAGAAACTCAGCTAATATAGGTGCTGGAGATAGAAACTCAGCTATTATTAGAATTGGAGATAGAAGAAGCAGATGAAAACCAATAATTATACACTAGGAACTAGAGTAGAAATTTACGGTGTTTTTCAAACTCGTGACGAAGTAGATATAGATCCAGATATTGTTACTGCAAAATATAAAAAACCTGATGGCACTATAATAACCAAACTATATGGTACAGATTCTGAGATCGTAAAAGAATCTCAGGGAAATTACTATATGAATGTTGATACAGACGCTGATGGAGTTTGGTATTATAGGTGGATAGCAGATGGCGCAGAAATTGCTGGCGCTGATGAAGATCATTTCATAATAAATAGATCTGAATTTTAGGAGAAAGCATTGGCAACTCTAGTTTCAAAAGCTAATGGTGATTTTACTGATAGCGCTAGTTGGGCTAACGTAGATTCTACGTCTTTGCAAATTTCAGAAACATCTAACACTTCAATACCAACTAGCCCAGCTAGCAGCCCAACCTTTACGCCTGGCGCAGTAACAGTAGATGGCATAGCTCTAAAAATTGCCACTAGAGGTGTATCTGCATCTGGTACTTTTACAGCCGAATTGACCCAGGGAGGAACCCCGGTTACTGGAACAACTGTAACAGTAAACGTTGTAGACATACCTGTCTGTAGCACATCTCAAAACAATGGTGGCTGGATATTCTTTAAATTTGCCTCTCCAGTTCTTCTAGCCGCGGCTACCGCTTACGCAGTTAGAGTATCAGCGAGCATTGGCGGACAGATAAGTTTGTATAGGTCTTCAACATCAAATGACTGGGCCAGAATTCTTAGGTTAACTGATACGGCTACTCCAGCAGCTGGAGATATTATGTATATAGTAGGAGAACATACTGGAGCTGGAGCTAGAACTGATCTTACCATAGTAATGGATAATACTGCAACTACAGATTTTGGTTCAATACACGTAAGTCAAGGCGGAATACTTTCATTTGAAACTTCTTCTGCAACAGATTATTATTTGAAGATGTCTGGCGTTAGTAATATATTCGCTAACGGAATACTTAATGTTGGAACTAGTGGTTCTCCAATTCCAGGCGATAGCACTGCTGTAATAGAATTTGATCCAGCTTCTGATGGACAATATGGATTAAATATTAAGAGCGGTGCAGTTTTAAATATGTATGGTACTTCAAAAACTGTAGCAGCCTATTTAGACGCAGATGCATCAGTAGCTGCAACCTCTATTACTTCTGATATTTCGACTGGATGGAAGAGTGGCGATGTAATCGGAATTGCATCTACTACTAGGACTCCAGGTGATTGCGAGACAGTAACTTTAAGTGGTGATGCATCTGGGACTACAATATCAGTTGGAGCATTAGCCAATGCGCATAGCGGAAGTACTGGGACTGAAGCAGAGCTAATAAATCTGACCAGAAATATCATGTTTCGATCTGCTACCTCTACCTTTGGAACGTATTTGAATTTCCAAGGAGATGCGGCGGTTCATATAGAATATGTTGCATTTCAGTACTTAGGTGATGCATCGCTTAATCGTGGAATAGAAGTTAGTTCTACTTTTATTGGTCCAGCTGTAATTCATGGTTGTGCATTTAGAGATTTTGAATATTCAGCTATATATAGCACCGCATCAGCAGCTTCTATAACTATATCCTCAAATGTTTTTTATAATATGATAACCAGTAACTCGTCAACAGCAGTAATTTATATTGCTAGTAGCTCTGGCAGCGTTTATATAAATGATAATGTGATAATGTTATGTTCGGCAAGCGCTGCTTCTGGCATATTAAGAGTTGGTAATGGAGCGCTGGAAATAAATGGCAATACAATAGTCGGAATAAATAATACCAGCGCAACAGGATTGGCTTTAGATGGTAATACATATTATCCTGAAGTAGTAGGCAACACTATTCATAGCTGCGCGATGAGCAACGGAAATGCTATGAGCATAACATCATCAGCTTGGGCTGATATCGCAGATCTGAAAATATGGAGAATATCTGGAAATGGGTTACGATTAAATATATCAGATCTTGGAAAGACGGTTATAGCAGGATTAACTGCCTTAGGAATTTCTGGTAATTCAATTGAAGTCAACGGAGATTCATATACAGAAATTATTGATGGAATATTAGATGGAGAAGCAAGTTACTCAGCTACAGCTGGTATATATCTTGCAATAGGAGCTTCAACAATAATTCTCAAGAATTGTTCATTTGGAGCTGTAACTGGATTTACTACCGCCGATATAAGAAATTATTTATCTACATCAGCAATGCACAATTTAGTTGCGTATAACTGTATTTTCGGATCAAGCACAAAAGTTTCTTCTATGTCAGCTGTAGATTTTCGATCTCAGATACACCTGCATAAATATAACCAGTTAGATTCTCACAAAAACTTTTACAAATATGGTAACGCTGAAAGCGAAGAAACTATAAGAAATACAGCTTCTGGGTTTTCTTGGAAACTTACTCCTCTATTCACCGATAGAAAACTAGTATTTCCAGGGCCTACACAAAATCATGTTTTTCAGGCTCAAGTTCAGGCTAACGAGACATATGATGTCGGAGTGTACATCCTGAAAGATTCATCATATAATGGTAATGCACCTAGATTAATGTTGCTGGGAGGAATAGTAGCCGGAGTTGACGATGAAGTTAGTTCCTTAACTGTCGGAGCTGATACTTGGGAATTAGTTTCTGTCAATATCACCCCAACAGAAAGCGGTGTTATTCAGTTTTACGTAGACTGTGACGGAACAGCAGGTAGCGTTTACGTGGACGATGTCACCGTCACGTAGGAAGTCATGAATTTAGTACTTTACATAATTTATGTTGTATCTATTTTTTCAAATTCTGATGCCTCAACCAGCTATTCTATAACTATAATGCCAGTCGCAAAAGATGGCATAGTTACTCCAGTTATACCTACTCCTACGCCAACCACTATCCCAGAGCCTACGGTTCAGGTATTTCAATGCCAAACAAGAGGTGGAGACTGGGGCTGGGTTATTATTCAATATGACTGGCCGTGGTGGGAGGCCTGCCAAGTCATTATCTGTGAATCTGAAGGCTTACAATATGCAGTATCTCCAACAGGCTGTATAAGTTTATTTCAGATTTGTCCTAACGGATCATTTGATCCTCAAGTCAATGCTTCTCAAGCATATAACAAATATCTAGATGGAGTTAGAATTGGAAATAGGTGGTATCATTGGAACCAACACGGCAATTGCGGACATTTTTACTAGGAGCAAAGCTTTGATATATGGATATATCATTATAGGCAGATGTACAGCTGGCAGGTTTAAGGATGAAAATGTAATAGTTGGTAATTTCAAAATTAACAATCTGTTTCCGACAAAGCTTGGAGCAGACATACGATGTGCAGAGGTAATAGAGTATTTAAGGTCTCTTCAAAAGCCAGAGATAGACCCTGATACCATTAGAGTTCTGCCTGTACAAACACTAGAAATTGGAGTTTACAACTCGTAACAAAGAGATTATATTATAGACGTCTGGAGAACAGAATGGAAATTAAAAGCGAAGTCGAAGACATACAGGATTATCTAGCAAATACAATGCAGGTAATAAACGAGGTTAGGAGAAGAACCCTGAATGACCCAGTTTTCGCTAAGGCTGTTAAAGATTCAAAAATACCAGAACAGCTTAAAAATATAGCTGAAAATTGTGAGTTTGATCAGGGCCCAACGATTACTAAAAACAAGTTTAATATACAGCAGAGATGAATAGAGAAAATTTGCTCCGTATAATCAAGCTAAAAAATAAACAACCTGATGAAGTAGAGTGTCCAGAGTGTTTATGTCTAGTTAAGTTTTATGGAGCATTTGGCTGTAAAAATTGTGGATGGGAAGGAATAATCTGTGAGACCTGCTAAAAGTTCTGAGAATGTAACTTTTCATAGAGAAGCCGCAAGGCTTATGAGAGAGAATGCAAAAGCATGGTCAGAAAAAGGTAGGTTAAGAAGGTCTAATCTATTTAAAGGCCAAGCTAGTTGGCATGATACAGAGGCCGATAGATTAGAAGATAATGAATTTATCCAAGAGAGATTACAGGAGGTGGCTCTTCTATTTGCACGTGAATGTCTTATACAAGGTATGGCCGTAGGCTACCTAACAATGACAGACTCACGCATTGTCACACTCTCTATAGACCATACATACCTTGGATTATTATCATTCAGCATCAATTCTGAGGACCTACCAAATTGGGTTCCAATATACCCTGATTCATACCGAAAGATAGACCAAGATGCAATGTACGACCGCATAAACAGATATTTGAGGCCAATTGAAAATGCACAGCCCAACAGAACGGATTAAATTTTGGCAATTACTCCTCGATAACCTCGGGGTAGGACCACTGACACCGTGGAGAAAAGCGTTTCTAGACGAATGGGCTAGATATGAAAACACAGAAGCTAGACATAATCCTCTAGCAACTACGAGGCCAGGGTTAGAATGGGCTGAAAATCCTTATTTTAACAAAAATGATGGTTTTCCAGTTCGCAACTATGAGAGCATTGAAGCTGGAGCTCTTAAAACAGCAGAAACTCTCGGGCTTGCTTTTTACACAAAAACACTGAAAACAATTAAAGATGAAATGTACGTCCCAGGGGCTGGAGAAGAAATCAAAAATACCTGGGGCACATTTTACTTTGGCCAAGCGTTAATGAATGGATGGAGACCATCAGTCTCCAGCCCAGAACCTTTTCCAGCTACAGGCTATATAGATCCAGTATTTACAATTCTCCCAGTAGAAGGTACAATTACTGGTCGATATTGGCAAACCACTGGCTACTGGTCTGCTAATAATCCACATGCTGGACTTGATATTGGTGGACCTCCATTTCCAATATTTAGAAAACCAGTTTTAGCTCCAGCCCCAGGAATTATTGATGGAGTATTTCCAGCCAGAGCTTCTGGATTACATTCAAGTTTTGGAAATTTTGTAATTGAAGACTTTCCCAAGACTAAATATTTTGGTGGATTTGCCCATCTAGACTCTATTGCGGTAGTTGCTGGTCAATCAGTAAATACTGGAGACATTCTCGGATATGTTGGATATACTGGATTAGTAGATCCTCCAAATGAAAATGGAGCTCACCTTCATTTTCAGCTTTCAACAAGAAGAGAATTTCCAAAAGAATTTGAAGCAACAGAGGATCCTCTTAAATTCTACAAACCTGGACAAGTAACAACTCCACCAATTCCAGCAAAGCCAACGAGTCTATCTGATCGATTGGCCCTCTTGGAAAGAATTATTGGCGGATGGGGTATTAAGGTAACTTGTACCCAAGTCAATCAAAATGTTCTTCAGAATATAAAGAATGGGCCTGTCTTCCAAGGGAGCGTGGTTGAGCTTTCTGGGCCAGGTGCTTTACGATACATTGATGACATGCAGATATCCATATATAACTCTCACCAAAATCTTAATTCAGCGGTCATGCTCATGAAGGAGGCTATAGGGGTCGGACAAAACGATACAATAAGCAGACAAGAAATTTTAGACCTACTTCAGCTTGCGCAAGAAAGATTACAACAAAATGGCTAGAAGAACTATTCTTCTGACCGGTGGAGCAGGATTCATTGGTCATCATTTCGTAGAACATTTCTACAAGAATTTTGATACTAACCCAAAGATCAAGATTATTGATCGATTAACTTACGCTGGCTCACTACACAGACTTAGAGATATTCACGTCTGGCCTAGCCTAGATGTTGAATTTTACGCTGCAGATTTTACCCAACCGTTAGGCAAAACACTGCTTGAAGAAATCGGTAATGTAACAGATATTATCCACATGGGAGCAGAAACTCATGTGGATAATTCTATTGAAGATCCAGAAGCTTTTGTTCAAGCTAACATTTTTGGCACCTTCCAGATGCTTGAAATGTTGAGGAAGATGGAGAGAAAGCCAAGATTTTTCTATTTCAGTACTGATGAGGTGTTTGGCCCTTGCTATGAGGGCACTAATCCGTACGACGAATATGCAACTTTCAATCCTAGTAATCCATATTCTGCTACAAAAGCTGCTGGCGAAATGCTTTGTATGGCCTACAGGAATACATATAAGCTTGATATTGTTATAACCAGAACCATGAATGTTATTGGTGAAAGGCAACATCATGAAAAATTCATCCCGAAAGTCATCAGAAGCATTCTTACTGGTGAAGAGATTACTATTCACGCAGATTCCACTGGCACTATACCTGGCTCTAGACAGTATATTCACGCTCGCAACGTAGCTGATGCATATGTTCGCCTCATAGAAGAACCTGAACTAGCTTCCACAGCATATCATATTGTTGGAGAACGAGAAGTTAGTAATCTAGAGGTTGTAGAGTTGATATCTGGTCAACTTGGTATACAGGCTAAATACAAGCTCGTAGACTTTCACTCAAGCCGACCAGGCCATGATCTAAGATATGCTCTTGATGGATCGTGGATCAAGAAAGAGCTGGGTTGGGAACCACCAAAAACGTTTGAACAGTCACTTGAAAAAACCGTTAGATGGTATCTTGAAAATAGGGTTTGGCTAGGACTATGACTGTAAGATTTATTGACATGATGGGTGACGATCTCAGAATCGTAAATATGGCTCGTCAGTCATTTGCTGTAGAACATACAGAAATGACTCCAGCTGATTATGGAATTCTGAACAGTCTTGCGATTCCTCCGAGTGGTATTCCTCATGGAGCACCCTGGGAACATGTTGTATTCAGCTTTCAGGTTACGTGCAGTATTAGGGTCGCTAGAGAGTGGTTCAGGCACAGAATCGGTAGTTTCAGCGAATTAAGTACAAGATATGCTGAGATGAAAATGGGTGTCATGGAAACGCCTGTCCCTAGACGCCAAGTTGGCAAAGCCATGAGCTACAGTTTCGAAGACATCGAGGGCGAAACTGGCGAACTGCTCATCAATATCTTCGAAGAATCTCTAGAGAGATCTCTCGAATCATATCATCAACTTCTGACGCTGGGCGCCAGTCGCGAATGGGCTGCATATGTACTGCCTCTTGGTACAATCACTCAATTTTCTTGGACTGTAAATTTTAGGAGCCTTACCAACTTCTTCGCTCTCAGGACTCATAAGACTGCTCTTCAGGAATTTAGAGAAGACGCAGCACTGGTAGAAAGTATTGTTTGGGAGAAGTTACCAGCGGCAATGGATGCCTGGCAGAGAGCTGGCAGAATCTCGCTATAGTATTTACTTTCGGATCAGGATGTAATAAAATTAATTATGAACATTTTCAATCTTTTCAAGAGAACAGACCCAGTCAAAGCTCGCCTTGAATCAATCAGCCTGGTTAAAATGGCTCCATGTGGTTGTCCGTATCCTCGAGAAGTATCATTTCCGATTTATGATGGAGGTGGTACCATCGAGGATTATGGCTGGAGAAAATTTGACCCAGTAAACGATGCTGAAAACTTTGAAAGTACACATGAACGAAATCATCCGGATACGAGGTAATCATGGAGATTAAAGGTTTTCTCAAGCTCAGCGAAAGTTATATGCTAAGATTTTCAGAAATTGAAAGCATATTTACAGACAGTAGTTCTGGAAATACTACATTTACCACCAAAAATGGTACTAAGTACATTTCTAGACGCCAGCAAAGAGATTTGCAGGCAGACATTATTATGTTAGAAAATGAATGAAGCCCTGGTAAACATAGGCAGCGTCGTTATCGCTATCCTTATACCACTAATCTGGATACCAATTTCAGCGGCATGGGCCAACAAAATTCACAGGAGTAAGTATGAAAGACCAGATAATGATCGATCTCGAGACAATGGGATCGAATCCTAACGCTGCTATCGTAGCAATCGGAGCAGTCCGATTCGATATGAACCCAAAATCGCTAGTAGCTATCGGAGAAGATACTCTTTACTTGAATGTTGACCTTCAAGACTGCATGGACCATGGACTGAAGGTTGACGGCAAGACAATTATGTGGTGGCTAAAGCAATCTGATCAGGCTAGAGAAGTTCTTCAGCATGGCTGGCATAAGCTACCACAAGCTTTAGATATTCTATCTTCGTTTTCGAGAGGGATCCAAGGAGTGTGGTGTCACAAGACCTTTGATACCATCATTCTTGACAATGCCTATCGGACGCTTGGAAGGAGTACTCCTTGGAAGTATCGTGATGTCCTTGACCTTCGGACAATCGATCGATTCTTCCTTCCTGGAGAATCAGTTGACGATCCTGACTGGGTTCCTCATTACGCAGTTAGCGATGCATGGCATCAGGCTCTTAGGCTTCGAAATAAATTAGCCGATCCAAAGGTCAGGGAGTTTGTCGAAGTATTGAGATCCACTGAAGATATGGCCCAACCTAATTCTAAAGTAGTAAATTTAGACATCTCTAAGGCTGACTGTCCTCATTGCGATTGGGTATTGGCCTGTAGAGATGATCGAGAGGCATGGGATGCAAGAGATTCGCATATCAGAAAGGAGCATCATGACTAAACAAATTAACAGAGACAACTACATCTCTAATTTGCTAGGAGAAGTGAGAGTCAGACTAGCAAAAGATAGGAATAAAGATTTTGAAGAAGACTTACAGGACTTATTAAAGAGACATCCGAGAAAAGACACAGCTATAAGTCTAGGCTAATATAATGCCAGATACACCAATTTGTGTTCATCACTGGAAAATTAGAACTCCTAAAGAAGGTTTAAAGTACCGCACAGGCATATGTAAAAAGTGTGGAGCAAAGAAAAAATTCAAGGTTTCCTTCGATGGATTTGAACGACAGCAATGATTTTGCCTATCTATATATAGGATACTATAGCTTATGGACCCTCGCGTACGCCGTCGTTTAACTGCTTATAGACCAATCAAACGATGGTTGATTTTGGAGCTACTTTGGAGCGAACCAGAAGCAAGATTTTCTCCTGATGAAATTATGGAATTTGCTGGCAAAAGTACCATCGGTTGTCTCAGAGCACAAATTTGCCAGCTTAACAAAGAGATAGATGGTATTGAAATTGTCGGACACCATGGAGGATATCTAGCGAGGAGAAAAGTTCATGATTAAAAAAGAACAGACATATTGTGCTACCTGTGAAAGATATTATTTCAGTGTCGCCTGGGCCCAGCATCGAGCTTCAGAAAGGCATAGGAAGCTAATCCAACTAATTGAGGTTCTGTACAAATGAAAACTATATTTATCCAGATAGGCAACTCTGACAATAAGTTAACACAAGATCGGTGGAGTAGTCTCTGTGGAGATATTGACGAGGTCTTGTACCTTGGCAACGTGCATGGCAAATTTTACTCCGCGCCAAATTCAATATACCAAAACGCTTGTTACTGTTTAGAGGTAACAGACGACGCGTATATGAAAATGATTCTCTTGCTACAGAAAATATGTAGAGCATACGATCAAGATTCAATCGCTATCAGCGTTGCAAGTAGTACACATTTTATCAGGCCAGTAAAAGTAGATCGCAGGTATTGTCAAACCTGTCATGGGACAGGCCTTATGCGCATGAAAGGTTCTCTAGGACCATCAGACGAAGATGATGGAGAAAGCATTACCAGCTGCAATCAATGCGTAAAGGTGGATGGGTAATATGCGGCACATGAAATGGAAAGATGAAAGGCCGATTCTTGTTGGCGACCGAGTAGTTTTCAAGAGAAATAACAAGACAGAGATAGGAGAAGTTAACCGAGTCTTTTACAATCAGATTATTGGCAAGCCGATGATTGAGATTGATAGATTTAACGGCCTGTTTGATGAGAAGGATGTCCAGGAAGAGAACATTAGGCCGCTCAAGACTCTCCCATATACCACGCCGACAAATTTCACCTATCGTAAACCTAATACTAGGCAAGAGCTTATGAATCTGGTGGTGAATTATCTCCAAGGGGAGCTCGAGAGCTGGGCTGACGAAGAGTGCATGGATAATCCGTTCCTCTTTCCAGTTATACAGAGGTTCATGTGGAGTGAGCTAGTAAATGAGCAGGTTCACCTAGTCAACTACGGAGGATTTATGCTATCTTCCGGCAAGACTAGCCAGATGAAAATCGACTGCGACGCGCTGTCAGACATTGATATCGAAGCCATCTCTAAGATAGCTCATAAGTATCTTCTGGCTGAGTTTGGCGAAGTAGTTTCTATTCCAAGGGGCGGTGACAGACTCGCTACTTACATGTCAGCCTTTGTAACTGAAGGCTGCGAAACCACCCTGATCGTGGATGATGTCTACACTACCGGTAAGAGTATGGAAGAAGCTAGAGCTAAGGTAGGCGGCAGCTGCATCGGCCTCGTTATCTTCGCGAGAGGCGAGACGCCGCACTGGGTTGAATCACTCTTCCAGGTCAATGGATTAATCGAAGAGGGAGATGCCTGGGATTCAAGAGCAGTAAAGAATAATGCAGTTTGTGGCAAGTGTAACAAGCCTCTGAAGTCTACCGACAGGTGAGTTTTCATAGATCAGGGATTTGCAAAGATGGCCTGTGATTTATGCTTTGACGAAATTGCCCAGGAGGTAAATGAAAGTTGGAACCAGAAGTAGAAGAGAATAATTGTGAAGAAGACGGTTGCACTAACCTGGCTACCCATGAAATAGCCTATAGAACAACTAGGAAAAGCTCTATATGGAATAAACTTCGAAAAGTTTGTTCTAACCATGCCTATATGTTTTCCCAGGAGCATGGAGGCATCAAGCCATGAGATGCGAGTATATGGTCCAAGAAAAGGGCCCTTGGTCACGAGAGCATCAGTGTAAAAACCAAGCCAAAGGAAAACTCGAAAGCGGTAAGCCTGGCTGCCAAATGCACATCAATAAGGAGGCCAGATTCAAGATTAAAACAGAACAAGCTGAAAACATATACAAGGAGTATAGGGCAAGAGTAGCCGAGTTAAGGAAAATCAAGGATGAACTTGGTTACGGATTCATCTGTATACCTAAACCAGATTCTCATTACGTTCATATAGCTCTATCAGAAAGAGAGGCAAAAGAAATTATCGAAAGATTGACTCCTACCATAGTAGACAGAAACGCGATAAAACGATGAAAGGACAAATATAATGGCCGACAATCACCTCTATCCATACCGAATTGAAGATTCTGAAGCATATGAGGACGAAGATCTTCCGATTGCTATCGCATATGTTCATACTCTACCTACCAAGATTGAGATCACAACTCTGATAGCCAAGGTTCGAGATAAGACTTGGGCTGAAATCATTGGCCAGGCTCTTAAAGACGAATTACATCCAAAAGAAGGAGGAAGATAATGGCAGATCAAATCAAAGTCGGTGAAGGACCATGGACTGATGAAGATAGCAGACTGTGCCTCGGGATCTGGGGAGACGAAGGCGACTATCTTCTCGAACTTCGTAGAGAGGTTCATGGCATATCGTTTCACATCGTTGAACAGACGACTGGCGAACAGCATGCCATCACCATCTCAGACTTCAGACTACGGCGTATCCTCAATTTCATCAATCCAGGCCTAGAGAAGCAGCAGGCTATCAGAAAAGAGATGGAAGACATTATCCGAGGTTTCGTTGCTAGGGTCGAAGCTGGTGAAGTTCACTCAAGGCGTACATACCAGCAAATGAAAACCGTACTGGAAAAGATCGATGCTGACAAATAGGCAGTTTAAGCTAATCACCAAGTATCTTCAGTCTTTGACTGACAGAGAGGAAGAACTATCAGAAACCGAAAAGCTTATTGTCCAAATGATAGTCGAATACGAGGCTTTCATCGAAAAGAAGCTGGATATCCTAGACTTCCTGCATGACCTTGTAAGGACTGAAAAGATAAACCAGGATGATGTTGCCAAGGAGCTGGCTCTCGAAGTGCAAAGACTGACTGGCGAACTAGCAACGATTACTGGTGAACTAGCTATGCAGACAGCTATGACAAAAGGCGCTCTTAACACTGTGACTCACTTGGCTGAAGAGAAATGCCTTTGCTGGTCTCATCTTAACAAGAGTGGAGAAACGATCACGATCAATTCCCAATGCATAATCCACCGAGGCTGGTAGTATGATCACGCAAATCTGGTTCAATAAAAACAATTCCAGCCTATACCAATGCGGCAGCTGGAGACGAGAGCCTCGGTACTGCTGGCTAGGCCACTTCCACATGGGTCGCAAACGGCGATCACACTCCAAGAATAGGCGGAAGAAATGAACGAAGAACAGCTTCAAAAATACGAGAGAATGGCTCACCATGAATATATTGACGAGTACGGCTCTCCTAGCGTAGCGCAGGCGGTAAGAGATCTGGTGGCCGAGGTACGACGCCTGAGTGGTCAACTGGTCATGCAGACGACTATGAACCAGGGCGCTATTGATACTGTTACCATACTCGTTAAAGAGACCTGCCAATGCAGAGTTTACTACAACAGTCTTCTACGCCAGAATATGATGCTCACGATCGACTGCCCAATTCATAAGGATGAATAATGCCTGATATATCTAAACTCTCAGACACAGAACTAGCCAAGCATTCAATCGAGATCTCCGATCGAGGTGACATTCTTGACGCCTTGTATGAGTACCGCCACCGGCTCTCCACCTTGGACAGGATCGTTACTACTACCGATAAGGGTATCGTTACCTTTAGACCAGAGTACAGGTGGAAGTGCTCTACCTGCGGGCGATCTGGATCAACGGCTACAGACAATCTGTCCCTTTTCCAACTTGAAAATCACAAGTGCTCTGGTCCTTTTATTTTCGTGAAAATTGCTAAGAATGGGCCCTGGCATTTGCAGACCGACAGTGGAATTCTAGGCATTGCCTGTAAGAGATATGCATATAAGACCGCATTCGAGTCCAAGGAAGTGCCTCGGTCCGAAGCTCGTGAGTTTCTTGCAAAGCAGGATTATGTCTGTAACAAGTGCGCCGGTTCTTGGCGGATGAATCGTGCGTAAGAAGCTGAAGCATGTGTGCCTGATTGAGTTCAGAGAGCGGTTTGTGACTGACATTCCTCATCCTGAGGGAGCAGGGCAGCCTAAAGGAGGGTTTTACTATGCCCTCAGGCTACAGTCCTTTAGGGACCTCCGATAGGAGTGCGGGGTGTGTGGTTCAGAGTCTAGTGGTAACAATACTGGTCTGTGCGATAACCCCTGGTTGGAATACCCCTGGATCAGAATGATTACCCCTGTCAAAAATACCCCTGGGAATTTGTGAGATAGGAAAAAGTTTCAGAGAGAAAACCCCTGTCATTTTCCGGGACGAAAAGTCCCTGGGAATTTCTGACGCGACTGGGCAGGGTCCCAAAATTTTACATTTATAATTCTGTAACCATTTTGTAACTATTGTAACTTTTTAGTGACAATGTAGTAAACGATGGCGTATTCACTACATTGTCACTTTAGTGGACGTTCGCTAAACGAATCGTGAAACGATTAGCGCAATGACTACGATTGTGACTATTGCTTTAATCACAATTGCATAGGATTTCGAACGTTCGATTACCAACGTTCGCGATTGGTTGATGACATATGCGACAAAGCATAGGCTTTGGTTTGAAACGTACGATTCTCTCACGCGTATACGCATCGTATCGTTGTGGCTTTGCGTGTGACACTTCACGGGCCATTAATGGCATTTCCTTTATCCCTGTACGCGTAGGATGTTTGTGGCATCCTACGCGCATTGTGGACGCTTTACGCGTTACTTGCTTGCGAGAATGGCCGCAAGCGTCTTCGATTTCGTCATGGCTTGTTCTGGCGAATCGTATGACTTGCGGTCAAGCGATTCCAAACCGAAGTGAATCACGCGCATAGCGCGAATGTAGATGAACTTGTCATCACGGTCGCTCAACTTTTCCTTCGTCGTTGCCTTGACGATTGCATGTGCGCTCTTGATTGCAGCGCGCGTAGCAGCATCGAACGCTTCGACAGCGTTGACGTTGAGGGTGTTGTTCGTAGTCGTTTCCATGATTCTCTCCATTTACGAATTGCATCGTGGCACTTGTTGAGCCCAGGGCTCTTACGACCCTTACACTGTTATTATCGTCTGTTTGAGCGATAGCAACAGTATGAGAATCGTAAGAATCTTAGCGCCATTTACGCGTAATGCGAATGATGCTCAGACGATTGTTGATGCGTTGTCGATTGTTGATGCGAGTGAAGATGTTCATACTCTTACTATCGACAATCTCTTAAACGTTCAACAGGGTACATATGGTATACAAACGTTCTCTTAGTTGTAACTTTTTATTACGTTTCATGTGAAACATCATATAGTAAGCTTGTATACTTAGTTGTAACTATTGTAACCAAGTTGTAACTTCTAGAGCGGTGAGGCTGGCCGTACGAACCACCAGGTCTCGTGCCAGAGCCGTGGCGAGGCGGCCTGCTTCGGGCCGGCGGCGAGCACCAGGAGGGTGACGGTGTCGTTGGGCTGTAGATCACAGCCACCGACCCTCGGACCAGGCTCGAGTCCAGGCTAGACTTGGCGAAGGACCAGACTCAACCCCGACCGGACGACAGCGCTGGGCGAAAAACGGCGCCGTTCGTGGAGGAGGCCCGCTCTCGACCAGCGCAGGAGCTCGACGGCGCTAGAACTAGACGGAGGATGGGCCAGAACGAGACTTGGGTAGGAACGACCGGCCAGCTATACAAAGTTTTTACTACTTTTTCTCGGCAGGTTATATACGTCCCGCTCCAGATGGTGTATAATTAATCTATCAACAAACGGAGAAGCCCATCCCACCACCCACCACCTCCGCTCCCACCATCCACTCCGCCCACCCAGTCGCCTGCGCGATCGCAGATTTGGAGAATCACACCATGGCAGACAACACCACCACCTCGATCCCCACCACCGAAGTCGAAGCCCTCACGAAGGCCCTGACTGCCATCCAGCCGCTCGTCACCAAGATCTCGAAGATGGACCGGACGAAGCTCACCGAGAGCGAGGACAAGTTCCTCCACATCCGAGCCACCCGCCTCGAGCACACCATCCGCGAAGCGCTCAAGGGCAAGTCCTTCAAGGCCTAACCCACCACGCCCGGAGGAGAGAGAGCGGCTCTCCTCCCACCTCCTGGAGAACCACAATGGACACCCTGACCCAGATCGAGAACCTTCTCTCCGCCATCAACACCACCCTCGACCATCACGAGGCCAAGCTCGGACCTTCCTGCTACGCCTGCGGCCGACGCCGGTGCCTGCTCCACAAGGAGCCTACGTGCTGAAGCTGGTAGCCTGGGTGCTACTGGCAGCGGCCCTCCTCCACATCCTCCTCTAGCGGAGGCCATTGGCCCAGCCATCGCACTGGGTCTTGTGGCACCTCGTACCGACCGGTCGTTGATCTATTACCCAACGACACGGCGCCTGCTCACACGGTCAGCTGAACGGGATGACCAGAATGGTGGTCCGGCGGACATCGTTGTCACAGTGTTCTGGACCGGGACTCGAGGCCGTTCGTCACCTCCCGAACTCGACCGCCGGGTCTCGACGGCCGGCCAGAAGCGGTCTTGGGCCAGATCGACCCGGCCAGACTCATCCGGCCCGCGCCTGACGTGGCCCTGACCGGCGCCGCTAAATGGGCTGGACTAGAACCCGACCCGTTCTAGACGATTTCTGGCCCGGCACCTTATAGAGGCAAAATCGCCTGCAGAACCGGGCCGGCCGGTCATTATAGTAGGCCATCGCCTGCAGCGGCCGGCCGACCTGAGCCGGTTGGTCAGCTACTCTCTGGCCAGGTTAGGGTGGTGTAGATTCCTACTGCCTGGACAACATTACCTGTTATCCTGCTGACCCGCTCCATGGTCCACTGGTATCGACCACCAGTCTCGGTGGAGTGTGTGTATTTGAACTCAGTCTGGATGAAGTTGAACTGCTCAGGCATGAACAGACCATACTTGATCCTGAGCCTGATAGCCAAGGCCCTATGGACCTTATCAAGCATAGCTATATCGCCTAATCCTCGACTGATGCCTAGTTCGCTGAAGGGAACGTAATCCAAGGGAGGGTCTCCTGGGTGGTGGTGGCATGAGCCCGTCACGCCCGTGTACGTATAGGCAGGCGAGCACTGGTTAGGTACTGCCCACCTCTTGGATCAAGCCTTACGTAGCCCTATACCCTATAGGCATAGGATTCCACTTAGTCTACTGGCAAATCCTTTTCGAAAAAGAGGATCGTGATGGTTGGGTTACTCATGAGGTCACTGCTCAGAGCCTCGGTGGACCATTCGAAGAGACAGCCAGTGGGCTTCCAATTGATGGTCTCGGTGGAGAACGAGAGGTGAGAGTATGGTCCGACCAGAGTTGGCCACTCCTTCGACACGAACTCACTGATCATGGTACGAAGTTCGTGCCCATCATCGTCTGCGTTGAGACCGCCGAAGTCCGCTTCCACCTTGTACCAAATGTTGTGGTTGAGCTTGGCCGATTCAATGATTTCCATGTGGTTTTTCTCCCGCTATACACTTGAATTTTTTGGTGTGTATATATCTATTATATAATACCGGGCTCCTGATGTATATAGGTAGGCAGGTACTCAAAAAATAATGTCTGCTAAGGATTCTGACCCCGGAGGGTTGTGACCCTGGAGGATTGTGACCCTGGAGGGTATTGACCCAGACGGATATAGACCTGAGTGATTATATTGTCACGATAAGGTCACCCCGATGTCGACAGCCAACGTGGAGAAGGTGAGTTAATAGGCCTACACAAGCCCTTGGGTGGTCAGGTTAGCGTCCTGAAGCCTGGAGGTGTCCCGGCCAAGCCCGGTCGCGTCCGGACGAGTCCCTGGTGAGCCCTGGGCTAGCTCTAGAGGCCCGGTACTTATTGCTGGGTCACGTCTGCAGCGGGTCGGCCAGGATTAATGGCTATTTTTTGACTGCAGAGGCCCGGCCGATGAACCGGAGGTGAGGAGGAGAGGAGTTAGAGCAAGTACAGAAAACACTAATGTCAGGAAAACACTATTTTCTAGACGCTGCCGATTCGCCCCTCCATCGCGATAATCATCAAATTTTATAACTTCCAGACGCAGGACAAGGTTAAATGTTGAAACAGGATCAAGAGAAAAGAGAAGATTAAGAGAGGAGAGCTGAGAAAGAGCGAGTATTGGGTGTAATAGACAAAATAATAAGGCTAGAAAGAGAGGGATCAGAGAGGAGAGGAGGAGAGAGTACAGGTACAGAAAAAGAGAGAGAGCAGATAAGAGAACAACAGAGTGACCGGAGATTGTCGAGAAAGGTGACTGAGCAGAAAGAGTAGAATTAGAGTGTATCTCCTCTTATAGATAGTAGGAGGAGAAGTGGGTTCCAAGGAGGGCCCAAATTATTTTCAGTACACCTGGAGTGAGGCAGTGAGTTGGAAGAAGAGGGTGTTAGGGAGCCTATTCATTTGCGAAAATAGTGAGGCAGCGCTCATTTTAGTGAGCAGAGGTGATTTTTTTACACATCAGTTCTTATGCGATAGCCGGCGGGCGTGTTTCAGTGATTAAACCATTGCGAGAATAGTGAAACAGACTGACTTTTGCCAGGAGAATGGTGAAACAGACTGAGTTTGGTCATGAAATGAATCAAACCGACAGTGTAAATTGATTGAAATCGTATATAGAAATAGATTAGTAAACTGATAGAGGATCAGAGGGATCCAAGGAGGGCCCAAATATTTTCATCAGGTAACCAACAGGTTCTGCTATCGTAGGTGTATACAGACAGCCTATTGGTAGGAGCAGGAGCGTGAGGGTACCTATGGGTCTAGACCCCGAAGGATATAGACCCAGGTGGTTGTTAACCCCGGAGGATATATACCCAGAAGGATATATACCCTGAAGGATTATTACCAGTCTGTGTCTTCGTCTGTATCCCAGTCGTCCATGTAGTCATGATCCAGATGAGCATCCTTGGTAGTCATGACTATACACTCTGTTGCTGGAGTAGAAGGGTCAGTCACCATGCCAATTGGATCAGCCTCGAACCTTTTGATGATCTCCCTGAATGTCAGCACCTCATTCATGAAATGCTCTGGGTGGTCAAGAGAGTCAGGCTCTGGGTCTACTTCTGGATCGTAGATGTAATCCCACTCAGCCCAGGCCGTCTTGGTAGTACAGATACCAGGAGAACTTTTTGCATGTTCACCAAAGATCAACTTGATTGCCGTCTTCTCATCGTCGTAGAGACCATCAATGTCACCTTCAAGAGTACATACAATTTCTGTACCCTTTGGGTTACCATTCTCAGTTCTAACAAGCCTGGTGATCATGGAAGCCCGATCTTTGAATTTGCCCATAGGTGCATTATACCAGAACTTGTTTTCAGCGCGTCCTGGCATCATATAGATGAAGCCAAGAACCTTTCGCCTTACAGTTTTATCTTGAGTTTCCTCATAGATGATACTGCCGTTGACGTTGTCGACTTGTTCCATGTTTCGAGTAGACATTAGGCTATCGAACGAGTCTCCGACGACAGCTACCCTTTGGATTTTGTTCATGGAAGTTCAAACTCAGCTTTCTGACACTCGGCACACATGGCGAAGTGTACGCTGTGGGACATGTAGATGGAACCATCAGGACGTCGAGCGATGGCACAGATTTCGTTTCCGGTGTACTCATCGACTGCTCGTTCGTCATGATCTGGGTTGTGGCAGCACCGATAGTCGCACTTGCTATGCTCTACCATCGCGAACTCTGACACTTCGTTGGACAATGAACATGCTCCCATGCCTTGGCAACGAACCATGAGTTTGTTTGGCATCCTTTTCTCCTGATATACACTGGAGATTTTGAATCAGTGTATAATTAATTATATAATATCTGGCTCCTGATGTATACAGTTAGCCTAGACCCAGGATTCATACCCTGGGCCTATATGCTCCTGCTACTTCGATTTAAGCTTGAGCTGAATCATGATCTGAGCTACGGTCGGATTGCTTGGCATCTGTCCGTCCTCAATCATGTCATGATCATCACGATGCATGGTTACATCGAGAAGAAGTTCCGTATCGGGTTCATCAATATCGCTGATGTTGACCCGATTGCTGTACAGGCATTCTTCACAAGTCCAGATAATTGTCTTCATTTTCACTCCTGATATACGCTGGAGATTTTTTACAGCGTATAGTTAATTATATAATATCGGGCTCCTGATGTATATAGATAGGCTAGAACTCGAAATCATAGCTTTGGTAATCGTAAGGAATCTGAACTTGAAGATAGAAAGTAGGCTGTGCACCATATCCTTCGGGTCTGAAATTACAGCTTAAGAGAGGCTCGTCTCTATAAGGTCCATTTAGGTCTTCTATTTCGACTCGGATTTCTAAGGAGGGATCAAGTTGGGCCATTTCATCAATCAGCTCTTGGATTGTCATGCTTCCTCCAGTGGGAGTCGCTCTCTCCCTAGTAATTTTAGCTAATTACAGCCGAAGACTTGGCTCTGATGATCAGGGAGGGCCTTCCAGTCCACATACCGTAGTTGAAGGAAACCTCTCTTGAAGCGACGATGTCGTTTGAACCTTCGAGGACTACGATGATGCTGGCATTTTCTCCATGACCGTCTTGGCACAACTTGTTGAGCCTTTCGGCTAGTTCTTTTACTGTCATCTAATCCTCCTCTAGAAAAACTCCGAATGCGGTGTAGGTCCACTCTTTGTCAGCAATGCAGTCAAAGTTGTGGCAGACGATGGTAATTCCACCATCTTGGTCCATGAAAACTATTTGATCGTAAGCGCCTCTGATCCTTTCTTCATCTTGAAGGATGATGAAGAGATCTCGCTTCATGATGATGAGGTTAGTATTTGGGTCCTGAGATGGATCCATATCCAGGGTGGTAGAATTTTTGTCCTTCAGCTTTGCCATCTTGGCCTGAAGATCAGCGAGAGTACCAGTAAACTCTGGCCTGGTAGGCATGCTTTCTCCTAGTCTCGGTTGAATTCTTGAGGGAGATCGTTGGTCATGAACGGCTGATCGTTTTCCTTGACCTCGCTTACGAGGACTACCCGGAAGCCGTTGACCCAGAGAGTGAAAGTGCCTTCAACGACTGCCTTTTCCACTCCTTCAGCTGCTTCCTCATCGCGAACGAACGCGACAAGGTGATAATCAAGTCTCAGCATTATTTTCTCCTGATATACACTGGAGTATTTTTGCAGTGTATAGTTAATTATAATATATCAGGATCAAGGTGTATACCCTTAGCCTTGGATGCTTCAATTATCTGATCTTTTCTAAAGGTCCATTCTCCTCTAGTCAAACAAAAAACAGTACTAAAGTTTTCAGTTACATGAACAAGAGTAAGCTTTTTCATGGCTTTAATAGATGGAGTATTTCTGGTTGGAACAGTTATATACACCTCATTGACACGAAGAACTTCAAACAAATATCTGAACAATATAATTTTAGATTCAAGATTTATACCAGTACCTCTGGCATCTTTTTGAAGCCAGGTCCAGCCCAATTGCATATGTTCAAGATGAAACTGAAGCCTAGTACACCCAACTATAGTTTCATCAGAAATTCTGACAATAACAAACTGTAGCGTATTAGGTATCTCTTTGACATACAGTAATGCTTCAGCTAGATTTTTTGGTACGTGTATAAATGAATTGAAAGGAGATTTTTCAACTGCTTTTAAAATTCCTTCAACGTGCCTTTCATTAGCCTGTTCTAGACGACAAAGTTCTCCAGCTAAAAATAATGGTGATTTTCTAGCAAAAATATTCACAGGTCTATATCTCCATTTGGTATGGCCAAACCATGAGCACCTAGATGAGCCATGGCATGAAAAACTGGATATGGTATCAAAATATTTTCAACAAATGCTGAGGTAAAATGACATCGACTACAATGGTATTCTGTGTGATCAAGTTCCCATCTAGAAGAATACAATACAATAAGATGCTGGCAATAAGGACATGCGAATCGACGATAGATCTTGAGATCTGGTTCTAAACCTCTAGGATTTCTCATTTCATCCTCTATGTGAGGTTGCAGAGTGAGCGAGGTTGTCGAGACCTCACTCACCCTATAGGACTCTATTGAGAAAGAATGTTTTCAACTTCCTTTGTAACATCCCGAGCGTTGTATCGGACGTAGTTCCAGATAACGAGATTTTCGCCACTGAAACGAACCCTCATTGGGTACTCCTTACCCCATCGAACCGAGAACTGATACACACTTGCATACACCTGGCGAAGGTCATACTTGGGATTCGGCTTCAACTCAATGATTCCACTTTCCGTTTTTTCAATGATCTGCCAAATTCTGTAGCCAATGGATGTCTTTCGAGGGCCAGTGCGATTGTCCATTTCTGGAATTGCCTGCAATTCTTGATATTCGAACTCTGCCATTTTCCTTACTCCTGATATACACTGGAGATTTTTTACAGTGTATAGTTAATTATATAACATCGGGTACAAGATGTAAATATCTAATCAGGGCCTTCATCTTCTAGAGAAAGTGTTACCCAGTCATCAGCGATATAATCATCGATAGTGAACTGAGCATCCACAAAATGACCTTCCGGCGCTCGAACTTGAAGTTCATCCATGAAAATGAATATTGGCCTACGAGAAATACCGGCTCTAATCATGCCTCGATCTTCTTCGGCGTTCTTAAGATCGATTACTGCGCTTGTGAATGTCATTACCTAGGTCCTTTCTTATCAATTTGTTTTTGACAGTAGGAGCAAACACGAAGACGAGCTTCTTGAATCTGATTCAAAGTAAGTATCTTTTTCTGTGAAAGATTATCTGATATGAATCTTTCGCATACAGAAACATTTCCATCCTTATGCCAGTGCCATATTCTGGATGTCCAGGTTCTATGCATGACAAATAAGCTGGCCATTAGATAAACCCAGTACTGTTACAGAATGAACAAGGTTCATGATAGGTCGGAGGACCACCATGATTTGGAGAATCAAGAACCATGAAGCCTGAACCTTGACAGCGAATACATGGCATCCTAACCCTGTCTTGGAGTTCTAGCAGTTCAATAGATTTCTGGACAGCCTCCTCATTCCAGTTATATGGGACAAGCCTTGCTTTTAGAGCTCTCAAGATAGCTGCCCTAGCCTCTTTACATTCTCCGGTACAGATCATGCTTACATTATCCATGTGCATTTCTGGATCGTTAAAAGAAACTAAGGCTTCAAAAACATTCATGAGAATTTCTCGCTCAGTTTTGAGCTTAGATATCTCATCTTGCATTGCATAGTAATCCATTGCAGTCATGTTTTACCTCCTGATATATTGGCTGTTTTTCTCAGATGATGATGTATATGGATATATATGAATGATAGCTGGACGTTTACAGACGTCATCTGAAGTTATCTGATGATATCTGGTACATCATATCATTCATTAACTCTGATCATCTGGCCTTCGCAGACAATTGGCATGAGCCCAACCATCTCTGGTGTATTGCTTGGAGATATCCATGGCATATACCTGCTTCTTACAGACAGTGCATGGCCTATACGGCTCGCCTAGGATATCAGATGGCATCAGTATATTTTTCATATTGTTCTTCCAAAAGCATCGAAGAATCCTTGGAATTGTTCCTCATCAAGATTTCTAATCTTGAGGTTATCCATATTGACGACCCTACTAATAGGGCATGCTCTAAGGAAGGTCATGAATTTGTGGTCTATCCAAGGAGGCGTCCATGCCCCAGACCTACAAACAAAAACTCGATCAAAGATCGGGCTTAGATCTTTACCGTCGTCAATCTGTCTATCTACTCCAAGTTCTCCTAGAATTGGCTCATCCATTGCATAAGTCTTCCAGGCTGGGTAACGAACATGAAGTTTTGAGCCACTGAAATAATGATTCAGCATCCAGTCTTCACAAGAAAATGACTCACCATCAAAGAATTCTTCAGCCTTTTTAAGCCGATAACTGCAATCATGGTGAGCGTCAAACAGGTAAACGTGTTTGTACCCCAGGAATTTTGCCGTGCCAGCAAACATATTACTGTCCGCGAAGTACAAAGTACTGCTATTTGGCTTGAAGTTAAAACGATCCCAAAAGGACAGTTCCTTAGAACTGGTCTGAGGTAAATCTATACCAGCTCTTTTGAACATTGCTCCTCTAATAGCCCAAACATCATTGATATGAAATTCAGTTTCTTTATGACCCCAGTCCCAGAGAGACCAATTACCTCGCTCAGGCCTTAGATTTTCATCATCTGGCCTCTCATTGGTCGGAAAGAAATAGTCCCAGTCTACTACCAGTAGGTTGTTTTTCATGACAAAGTTGTTCCGACAAAGTAGCTAGCTACCAGTAAGATGCAGACTGAAATCAGGTACGTCTTCAACTTCAATACCTCTTTCTATCAAAATTTGCCTTGCTTCCTCTACAGTTTTGTCTCCCTTTATGACATTGCAGAGTCTATGGGCGAGTCTTATGTTGTGGCTTGCCCGAGTTCCTTCAAGAGCTCGTGGAAGAACATGGTCAATTGAAGGAGAATCTGGCGAAAGCAAATCCCATACCTTTTTAGGTATTTGTTTTCCGCATATATAACAGACCCAGCCATGAGCCTGGGCCAGTGTTAATATTTTGTTTTGGTTTCTAGAAAAGCTCTTCCTTCTCTTAATGTGTCTTGCCATAGTTTCCTTTCTAATTAACACCCATCTCTGTAACCGCGAAGAGAGCGGTACTGAATTTTGGCGCATCGAACATTGTTCATTATCCTGGCCAATTCTTGTTGAGCAAGGATAACTTGAATTTCAGCTTTGACTACTTCTTCACGCAGCTTTTTTTCGTTTTCCAATTGCCTTTCGTCGCTTTGGCTCGTCATATTTCAGCCTCCTGATTCGAAATTCAAGTTCTGGTCGATTTTCACTTTTGGCTTTATCATAAGCTTGCTGCTTGAGTGGCCACGATTCTCCACCAAATCGATGCCAACCCATGTCATCGGACCGTCTGAATTGAATGATCCATTCTTGGCGCGCTACCATGCGTTTTTGCTCCCATAGCAGAGTTGGGTGCCTTCAAGGATGAAGACATCGTTCAGTGGAAGCTTGTTGGCTCCCCATCGATCGCTGTAAGACACTTCCTTAGGCCAGTCTTCTTCGTTCAGTTCTTCCTCAGGTTCTCCATTCTCATCGTATTCGATGTTATTCTGGAAAATCTCTCGGCGCGAGATAATTCCTTGAATCGAGAATTCGAATGGCCAATTTGGTTGCTGCATGATGAAGACATGCGCTTCTTCATCATACTCTTGAAGAAACTCAATAAGTTCTTTGACAGTCATTTGAAATTCTCCTAAAGGGAGCCGCTCTCTCCTACATGAATTAGCTCAAAAGCCGAGTTGAAGAGGTTTCTACACCCTTCCGAATCTGAATGTTATGTCCAGCTTCTCGACCTCTGTTGAACGTGTCCGTGTCTTTTCGACCAGAAAGATTCATTGAGCTGAGTTTTCCGAATGACTTTTGGACAAATTGCGTCAGCTCTTTGTCCTTTACTACGACCAAAGACATGGTCATGGAGTTTGAGGTTCGGTTATCTTCAAACTGTGCTCGAAGAACATCCGCGACTCCTTGGACCGCTCCATAACAGAACTGTGTCTTCCATGAAGCCTTGTTTCCGTAGCCTTCTTCATCGTACTTGACATCTGAAAGGCGGATGATTTCGCCTGACAGATAAGACATGAGGTACTGAACTACCTCGACGTTGTGTCGCTGACCGAGTAGCCACATCCAATTGACGCGGTGAAGATGTCCTCGAGCATCAACATCGTGATGATAGAATGAACGAGAGAAGTTGTATCGAGAAACTGCATTGAGAAGATCTCTCTTCCATGCAACCGCTCTTCCTTCACCAAGGTCGAATTTGATTTTTACAAATTCTGGGCCTTCCTGCTTTTCAGGCACATCTTGCATTTGAAGATTGTGCTTGAATAGCAACTCTTGAAGCTTCTTGGCTGCCGTTGCCGCTTCATGGACATTTGGGCTGTTCTTCATGGCATCCAGCCTTCGAATCAGCTCTGCGATTTTTGGATCCAAATTGCTTTCTCCTGTTATACACTGGAAGTTTAGATCAGTGTATATATATATTTTATAACATCTGGATCAGGATGTAAATAGCAAATCTGGGTAGGACTGATTTCTCAATCCTACCATTTACTAAGCAGCCACTAACTGCTTGGACTCTTTTTCGATGCATTTGGCGCAGAGTTCGAATAATTCAGATGTTCGCTTTCCGCACTTTCTGCAGTCTATAGGTTTTCTGTTCAAGACTAATCAACCTCCTCCTCTTCTTCTTCATCTGATTCTTCCATGATATTTTTTTCTATCTGGTACATTTGCTCCTTGATGAACTCCTCCAACTGTTCAAGAACCTTCTTTTTGTTTCCCTTGAAACCCATTTCTTCCTTGACAATGGAATAAGCCGAGCGTCCATGTCTTGACATTCCGAGAGTTTCGAGCTTAAGAGCTCCTTTAAGAGCTGAGAGACGAGCAAGGCTAATCGTCTCAGGCGTATCGAGTACTACTGTCATTTTGTTTTCTCCTCAAATTGTGAATGTTCCCTACAGAAATAAATCACATTACGGCCAATAACTGTAAGTGTATTAACAGGAGCTATGCACCTATCATCTGCAGCACAACTCTGTGTCTTTACAATAGCTACAATTAAATCATGAATAACCCTAGTAGGAACAAGCACTTAGACTACTCCGATCATTTTGATGAGGAGGGCAAACAGGAATAACCAGGCGAAACTTTTTGCAATCACTCAAGTCCTCATATACACTGGAAAAGTTTGATTGTGTATAGGTTAATTTTATAATATCCTGAAACAAGATGATATAGGTAGATAGGATAATATTTGGTTTCAGACGTACTATAAAGACTTTTTAATTTCTGGTCCGATTTGTTGAAAGTGATCCAGAGTTGGCAAATCTTTTACGGTTCTTCGAAATTTCCAGACCATCGTACTAGATCCTTTAACATAGGTATAAAACACGTAGTGTTGAACTGCTGCTTGCCTATTAGAGTAGCAATAGCCTGGGGTACTTGAATGCCATTCCAAGGGAGGGTGTCGGTAGGACCATTCCACAACATACTTTGCCATGATTAATTTTTTGTCTCCTCAGCTTCTAGTTCAGCTTGTTCACGCCAAGCTATAAATGAATCAAGCCTTGGAGAAAGTACTTCATTAATCTTCGCCAGGCAATTATCACAAAGCAGTTTGTAACTTTTCTCCATGAAAATAGAAGGAATTGTCTCTGGATTGCCACAAAGAAATGACACATAACCCCATTCTTTAATGAGGTTTTCCTCTCTCTCTATTTCACAAGCATCACAGACATAGTAAGTTTTCTCAACCTTCATCATTCCCATTCTATTTCTCCTTTAGTGGGAGCCGCTCTCTCCCATCTGAAATTAGACGTTAATGATTACAAGCTCTTGTTTGGCTCGCGTAGCGGCGACGTATGAGAGATTCGTCTCTTGTTGCTTTTGCCACTGCTGCTTGGCATACTTCGAGGGTTGATAGAAGTTAGGCCCGAGCCAATAGACCCTGTTCCATTCTCTTCCCTTGGATTTGTGAATCGAGCTGAGCGTCAGATTCCTCGAAGGACGTCCGTCTTGTGTATCTCCGAAGAGATTTTCGATTTTCTTCTTCAGATCTACCGTAGTACTTCCACTCGGCATAACGTTGATGATGAAAAGCAGGCATTCGACTTTATCGTCGAGCGCGTCAGCTTTTGATTCCTGCTTCTTGGCAAGAAGCTTAGCAACTTCTTTGTCCCGGTAGTCCTTGAGTTTGTCTGAAAGAAGTTGAAGATTTCTTATCGATGACCATCGTTCAGCGAGCTTCAGAAGAGATAGACCAAAGTCTCTACCTTCGATATGACATGGAATGTCTCGGCGAATGAGAGAATAAGCCAGTTGAACGAGAGGCTTGTTGTTGCGGCATAGAATGACGCTGTGTTCATCCAGTGCGAATCGATCGAGGAGATCGAAATCTGCCATTGTGATAGATGAGGACAATCCGTCTGGAGCAGACTCGTGAGCTTGGATATGACTCACATACCGTTGAGCCACTTCTACAACCGCTTTCGGACAGCGATAGGTAGTGGTCAATGGAAGTTCAATGGCATCGAACTCATTCTTGATGAGCTCCAAGGAATCAGAGTTGGCGCCAGTGAAGCCAAAGATTGCTTGGTGTGGGTCTCCTACTGCTATGAGGCGGCCACCAGGGCGAAGGAGTCTGTGAGCCATCATTCGTCGAGTAGGATTGGTATCCTGCGCCTCATCGATGATGACCCAGTCTCTCTGATAGAACCTCGCCTTGGAGTAGAGAGGCATGTAGATCATGTCATCAAAGTCAATGATTTCTCCGGCGGAAGAGATTGAGGCTTTCAGCACATCGATCGCGTACTCAATAGCAGCGTCTACCGTTTGAGCATCAGTGGGCTGATCGGTGTTTGAGAGTTTTTCTTCAAGATCAAAGTGTTCTATCAACTCTCGCCACCGAGTGTAATTGTCTACCTGACAGTCGATGCCGATGCCCCATTGCTTTGCAAGAGACACTGCCTGCGTAACAAAGCCTCGAAAGAGGGTCGGTACTCCCATTTCTTCGGCGATGTCCTTCAGTTTGAAGTTGCGAAGTTGAGAAGCAGGAGCAATCTTTTTCCAGGCTTTGAAACCGAATGAATGAAAGGTACCGGCCTCCACCTTCCGCTGCTCCTTGACTCGATCCTTGATCTCATCTGCGATCGCCTTGTTATAGGCGAGGAATGCCACATCGCCGCTCATTCGCTTGGTAGCTTCCACCGTAGAAGTGGTTTTACCAGCGCCGGCGACCGCGACAAGGACAGCAGATCCTGATCCGTTTTTGACCCAATCGAATAGGGCCTTCTGCTGCTCAGAATATTCCACGCTTTCCTTCTCCTGATATACACTGGAGTATTTTTGCAGTGTATAGTTAATTATAATATATCAGGCGCCGGATGTAAATACATTGCCTGGATCATCAGTCCATTCAAATATAACTGTCAGAATAGAGCCTTTCGGGTAAAAAGCTCTATTCGTGAGGCTATACTTCCCAGGATACTCTTCCAGCCAAATGGTTTGAATTCCGTCTAAAACCCTTTCGGTTGTTCCGTTCTTGGGTCCTCCTTGGAATTTAACCATCATATCCAATGCTGTCCTTTTGTTCGAATATGCTTCGTTGGAGCGGTTTCTGATTCCCAGTTCATATCGTCAACTCCATAAACTGGACGAATATACTCCATGGAATCTTCCTTGAAGACTTTTTCAGCAGGCAAGGTAAAATCAAATACCCTACCTCCTGGCATTGTGACATCTACGATGTCTGTTCGAGGATTGACATGGTAACTTGCACCACGTTCTCGAAGCATTTTCGCCATGATTTCCCAGAGCATCTAGTCCTCCTTGACTTCGATGTAACCGGTGTTACTACCATCGACAGGCCATCGCGGGTCTTTCGCATTCATGTGAATGTGGAAGTCCTCAAAATGATCTTCAACGACAATCAAGATTTTTCCACAGCTGCAATCGATCGTATAGTTGGCGAATTCAGCCATGTCAATTTCTTCACTGAGCTGAATTCCACAACATGGAGTCTTGTGATCGAAGCTGCTGAGCTCGCTTTCAGGCACAAATTTTGAAACCCGATAAAAATACTTATCGGGATAAGTCTTGCGCTGATCAGCAAGAAAGTCAATGACCTGCTTTTGAGTTTCGAAAAAGTCAACCCAGTACATAGGGTCGAACCCGATTTTGGTAACCATCCATGTCTTAGGCATTTTGTTTCTCCTCTTTTAGGTAGGCTGGTTGAGAGGGCAACCATTTAACCAAACTGAACACCCAGCCGAGTTTAGCACCTACCTAAGTTGTTACTTGCTGATTTGGCCGCGGCTGAGTTCGTCGCAACTGAAGATCACGCGCTCTGCACGAATCTTCGCAAACTTCAGACCGCTGTAGTGCGGATGACCGGGTTCAACGGCATTGAATTCGGCTTCGACGACGACGAGGTAATCCTGGGCCGCCTTGCGAGTCTGCTGAAGAAACTTCTGCTTGGCAGTGGAAAGAGCAACGCTTTCCTTGATGACAGGCTCAGTCTTCTTCGGTTTTTCGGCCTTGGTCTCATCAGCCTTCGGCTCTTCGACCGGAGTCTGAGGCTTATCAGCGGGCTGCGTATTCGTGGACTTGGTTGCGGTTTCCATGTTTTTCTCCTAGTGTGAACCGTGAAGTTTTTTTGAGGTTCACTTTAACATATTTATCATATAACATCCTGATCAGGAAGTATATAGCTGCCCTAGAGCTAGCAACATTTTTTATCTCATGTAACTGTTTAATGTGTATATATATAGGTAGACAAGTGAAGAACTGTCAGGTAAATTTACATTTGGTCCAAGAGAGGATATGATGAATGAAAGGAGTTCAAGATGTGCCCTGAATGTAATGGAACGGGTCGAGTAACCCTCGATAATAGCTTCGGCCAAAGTACTATGCTATGCTCTCGCTGTGAAGGAAAGATAGAAGTACCAGAATTTCTTGTGATCGAACGATTCAAGTGGATTTGTCCGACATGTAAGCTTAAGGGCGCCGGGCTTTTTTCGAGCCGGGAGCGGGCTTTGAATGATTGGGTTTGGCACAAGAATTTTGCCCATGGATAAGCCAGTTGTCGTCAATATCCATAACGAGAACAATCAATATGACGGATGCGGGTGCGGTGGCTGCCTTGGAATCCTGTTATGGTTCATGCTACTTCTCTTGATCTTGGGTCTTGTGCTTTAGCTGTAGAATCGTGGATACCGTCTAGAATTAGACGGATAAATTTCGAGAAAGTGAAGGCACGAAGTACTCAGTGGCTCCTGGTTCTCTAGAAGTTCTGGCCCCTCCCTTATAGACGCGATTTTGTCTGCAGCGGCCGGCCGGTTCAACTTTTTCGTCGACCGATAAAACTGTCGGTCGCTGCAGAAAATCGGCCCTCCGATTTTACTTATCAGATGTCAATGTAAACTAATCGTTAAATCCGAATTTAGCTATGTACATCAAGATCGAGAAGTTATACTATCTTAATGACACTTCCAATTTCATCAGAAATGGTGGAAATGGAAAATTTAGAAAAAGGGAAGAAAAAAAATGGCGGCAACTACTCGTAAGCCTGCAGCTAAGCCTGCGGCAAAGCCAGCTGCAAAGCCTGCAGCAGCAAAGACAACCACTAAGGCTGCGGCAAAGACTCCGGCAAAGGCTGCTCCTAAGCCAAAGGAACAGAAGAAGCCAGATTTTTCAGTAGAAGATCTCAGAGAAACTGGTAAGAAGTTTGCTGAGACTATGCGTCTCTCGCTCAATGAATTCAAGGCATATGCAACAGGTAAGGTTGAGGCTGTTGAAGCTGATATCAAGGTTTACCGAGATCATATTACCATGGCAAAGTTCCTTCTTCGCCGCGCAGAACGCATCGAGCTTTCGCTTGATGAACTTGAAGCCGAACCGAAGGAAAGAGCAGTTCGTGGAACTCGCAAGGCAGCTGAAGTGGTTGAAACCACCGACGAAGCTGACGACGATGATGATGACGACGAGGACGAAGACCCCGAAGAAATTGTCGAAGATGATGACGAAGATGATGATGACGATGATGAAGACCTTGACGACGATGATGACGACGAGGACGACGACTTAGACTAATCATCTCGATACGGAGGTGACGAAATGAAGTGCAGAAGTTGTAGAATGCCCTTTGGACTTAATCTGGAAGAAGGGTTCGAAAACGAGAGTCTTGGCTCTTGTGCAATTTGTAATAGCGAAGTATGCGTAGGCTGCCTCGCATACAGGATTGAGACCCCGGAGGTTATTAACCCCGGAGCAATATATGCCTGTAAAGACTGCATGATTTCTATCACCTCTGAATCAAGACAAGTAGCGTAGAAAAAAACATGATATCTGGGCTTAAAGCTAAGTTTGATAAAAAACGGAGTGAAAATACGTCGTGTTTCTTTTCTCCTGGTAAAGCTTCGATATCAAACTTAGCTTTAAGCCCAGATTCAGATGCCTCAGTAGCTCAGCGGATAGAGCAACAGCCTTCTAAGCTGTCGGCCGTAGGTTCGAGTCCTACCTGAGGTACCATGATAGTAGAAGTAGATGGCTGCATACAGGTCGAGGTGGCCGTTCAAGTCAGCAGATACCTATTATAATCGATGGGACAAATTTCGATGCTCGCTCTCGATATTTCTGTTGGTGGATACGAGACAGAACAACTGGGTTCGAATCCCAGCTACTATCTATCAAGCCACTATCTGAGTGAAGGGTAGAAAGATGATGCGGTCGGAGCATCTCAAGTCTTTCGAGACAGCCCAATACCTCAGCTCTTTTGGACAGGTGCAATGGGACAGGTGTACCGACCACTTTCGGAGGATTATGTACCAATGATTACCATTGTGGCTGTTTATGGGTCCGTAGCTCAACGGTCAGAGCACCGAACTCATAATTCGTAGGCTTCGGGTTCGAATCCCGACGGACCCACCACTCATATTTTATTACAGGAAGGTATTAAAAATGGCAGCTAGAAATATTACTCACAGTGTTAAGGGCGACAAGCTGATTCTTGAAATTGACATGAGCAAGGACCTTGGCCCTTCCGCTAGTGGCAAGACAATCCTTATTGGCTCTTCAGGTAGCGCTCTGGAAGTTGCACCTGGAGTTTATGCAAACGTAAATATCTACAAGCGCAAGGAATAAAAAATGCTGAAGAAGATCTGCTTAAATTGTCATACGATAATTGAGCAGGATCCTTTTGCTATTCACTCTGACACAATATACTGCACTGGTCAGAAAGAAAAGCCACACGAACGTTCTACAATGCTTGTTATGAATCCTAGCCCGGATGGCGGAATGGCAGACGCGGCTGACTTAAAATCAGCTCCTTAATTGGGTGAGGGTTCGAATCCCTCTCTGGGCACCAAAACAAATTGAGGGTCGGGTAGAAATACTCGGCCCTTTTTATATTTTTGTTATTTCAGTTTTACTAAATATATTCACGTTCTATTTGAGTTGGGTTAGAATTCATCCAAGGAGGCCTCACCATGGCTAATGAAAACGAAGTCAGTATTTCTAACGAATTCCCAGAAGGTATACCTAACTATCCTACCAGCCACCCTAATTGGGCTGCTAAAGAAGTAGAAAATCCAGCTTCTGAACCAGTTCAAGAAAATGATGAGGAAGAATATGAAGAACCAGAAGATGAGGATGATGAAGATTAAATAACGTCTTGAAATAGGCCAGATCTATTTTGATCTGGTTTTTATTTTGTTAGCAATTGATAAGGTTGTGTATAATTAAGGTATGGGTACGCGCGGTATAATTGAATTTTTTTATTTAATAGTCTTGTATTATATAAGAGCAGAGCTCTTTATAATCCAACCCTAGATAATATATAATCTAGATAGTATTAACCCCAGGATATATATCGCTCGGGCGCGTAATACCCCTGGGATTTTTTATACATTTAGCCTATACTGTTTAAACCCTCCCTTCCTTGGAAGAGTCGTATTTTAATGCGCGCGGGCGTGGGCGCGAAGCGCCTCGCCCTGTCCTGTCTAACTATTTACTTCTTGTTCAGGAAGATATATAATTATCATATAAAAACAGAAAGACAGGTATACCAATGTCAGATTTAAGAGATTTATATCCAGATACATATGAACTCGGTAAGCAGTCATTTCAGAAGATTGATGATGTAATCAATAACCTGAATAATTGGAAACAGAGTAGATTCGAATCTGCATACAATCAATTTCGATCTTCCTTCGGGGAAGACGAACGAACAGCTTTAATCATTCGAGAATTAGAGCTTAATGGAATTCCAGGACTCCCAGATGATGGAGTACTGAATGCAATGTTTAAGTTAGTGGAAGATACGTTTCTGATTGCATTAGATCTAATTGCTCTAGAGAGAATTAGAATTTAGAAAAAGGTTTTCAGAAAGAGGTATCTAAAAACGTGGTTTCTAGTAAGAATCTCCCAAAAACTGAAGAACTAAGGCAAAATAAAATGACAAGCATGAAAACCAGGGTCGCGAGAAAAATTAATATCGCAGAAAGAAGGGAGATCAGAAATGCAATTAAGAGGATAAAAAGTCTGAATGGAGGTTACGAAGCTCCATGCCCTCATTGTTCTGAACTTATTGAGTATCAGGGCCTGAAATCAATGGAAAAACAGGTAGAAAAAGACAGAGAATATGTAAAGAAAATGTCTCTTGAGTATGATACTGAATTTGATTTTCCAGAAGGTAGGATTCAGTGGAGAGGCGGAGAAAACGGAACAGTAAAATACGATGCTAAAGCCCTTGACGAATTGATTGAAAGTGGTCAAATTGATTCTGACACAGCTGCTATTATTCGAAAAACTCGAAGCAAAACTTTCACCCGAAGCATGTGGGTACTATGAAAAATAAAGAACCTGCCCCTATTATTGGTGAATGTATATCTGGATGTTCAGAAAAAATTACTTTCAAGTATCATGAAGGAAAATGGATAACTCTTCATGGAGGAAAAAATTTAGGAGATTCATATTTAGTTTCATCGAGAAAAGGCCATGTAGATAAAAAAGATGCAAGAAGCGATTCGCTATATGTTGTTGATTGTCACAGAAAAGCAATCGCTCAAAACCAAGACTGCGAAGTTTTAAAGGCACTAGAGTAAAATGACTCTGCTCTTCATATCAAGCCAGATAAAAATCAAGATTTCTGATCTAAGCCAAGACCAGTTAGATGAGATTATTTACGGCTGTACTGTAAAGAATAAAAGCTATGAAGATAATTTGGCAATACAAGGCTATAACAGAGCTGATGAAGTTGCAGAGTATGAGGTCTATGATATCGTAGGTAAATATATATACATACCTAGGGGCTTTTTGTATACGCTGATGGACATACTGCCATCAGTTGAAATAGAGTGGGATACAATTCTTCACGAAAAAATAGACCTGACATATAAAGAATACATGGAGCATAGAGATTATCAGCTAGAAGCTGTTGAAACAATGTTCGAATACACAGAAGGAATATTATCAGCTCCAACAGCATCTGGCAAAACAAATATCATGATACAATTAATGCAGAAGCTTAGTCTTCCAACATTAATTCTCGTTCATAGAAACCATTTACTGAAGCAGTGGCGAGAAAGAATTAAAAAATATCTAGGTTATGAACCTGGTATAATAGGAGAAGGAAAATTCAAGGTCAAAAATATTACCATCGCTATGATTCCTACTCTTCATGCTAATCCAGACAGAATAGAAAAAATAAAAGACAGGTTTTCTGTCTTAATGATTGATGAGTGCCACCATGTTCCGGCGTATACTTGGCTTAGTAATATATGCAGGATTAGAGCTCACCATATTTATGGTTGTACTGCTACTACAGTTAGAAAAGATCAGCTTCAAAAGCTTATGTTTTTGGCTATTGGTCCAGTGAGACATGTTATGTCAGAAGGAACATCAAATGGAGCAGTTATTGATCCAACTATCATTGCTGTGAGAACTAGTTTTGTTGGTTTTCCAACTTTTACTAGAAAAGATTTTACAAAATTAATGCCTGCTCTAGTAATAGATGATAATAGAAATAAACTGATAACTACCATGATAGCTATGGAACCTGAAAGATATCATTTAGTATTATCTGACAGAATAGCTCATTTAGATTATCTAAAAATGCTGTTGGATAAGATTGGAATTAAATCAGAAATGGTTATTGGGTCTGTGCCGATTAAAGACAGGCAAGAAATATTTGAGAGAGTAGCAAATGGAAAAATTCATGTATTATTTGCTACATCTCTCGCAGATGAAGGCCTAGATATACCTATATTGGATAGACTACACCTTACATTTCCGACTTCAAATCCAAATAGAAATATGCAACAGATAGGTCGTATTAGAAGACCTCATCCGAACAAAAAAGATGCTATTGTATATGATTACTGGGATTGGCAACAAAATACTTTGTCAAAACAATTTAATAACAGGAGAGCTAAATACAGATCTAATAGGTGGAAAATTAAATAGCTCAAGAATTTTACAACAAGACTATTTTAGTTTAGTATTGCAATACCACACTTTCGAGATGATAAATGGCTAGAAGATCTTTAGAGTACACTGACACTAGCGGAAAAAGATGGGTTTCTATTAGAGAAATGTCAAGACTTGCACATGTTAGTCAGAGTGCGATTCGTGGATATGAAAGATTAGGCTTATTCGGTACATACAAAATAATTGTGATTAGAATTGATAATCACAGATATTTTGATCCGAAACAGTCTTTTAGACTTGCTCAAATAAAAGCTGAAAGAATATCAAACCGTAATGCAAGCTTAGCCTCTTTTGCAAAGGATTAATCAATGCCTGTGATTAAAATAACAAGAACAGAACATTATAAGATAGCTGATTATTCTTTCATAGAAATTCAAGCATCAGTTGAGGAAGAATTTGAAGATAAGAAACGTGGTTTAACAGAGTGTCACAATGTTCTAGCTAAGTACTGCAGTAGCGCTAGAGACGGCCTGAAAAAAGCCTTTAATGAAGGCGAGTTTGATCTGTAAGATGAGCTCAGAAAGAAAACTTATTTCGGCTATTTTACAAAACTCAGATATAACAACACCACTAGAAATTGGTATTTCTGAGTCAATATTTTTCGATGTTGAAAGCAAAAAAGCTTTTAGCTGGATATTCAGATTTTATTCAAAATTTAGAGTTGTTCCGACAAAAGAACGATTCAAGAGACAATTCCCAGATTTAAGACTACTCAAGGTAAATCAAGAAACTGAACCATTTTTAGACATCTGTGAAGAAGTCATGCAGAATGTCAGATATAAGCATGTTGTTGAAAGCGTGCGAAAAATTGCTCAGCTCGTAGACGAAGATGATCCATCAGTATATGATGAGTTCATTAGAGCTGGAATGCAAATGGCTGGAATTGCATCTACCGGAGATATGGTAAAAGTCAGAGACATGGGCAAACGTATTGATAAATACGAGGACTTGGTTGTAAGAGGAATAAGTCCCATGGGCCTAAGATTTGGTTTACCTACACTAGATAAACGCACGATGGGAATGAAAGACGGAGATTTTGTAAATATAGCTGCAAGATTAGGCACTGGAAAGTCTAATCTATTGAAGCATATCGCCATGACAAATTTCTTGGATAGAAAAAACGTATTAACCTTTTCACTTGAAGAATCCAAGGAGCTATTTGAGCGCAGATTCGATTCAATGCTTGGTGGCTTGAATTATGATGACTTGAAAACTTTATCAATGTCTAAATCTGAAATAGCTAGGTGGAGAGAAAACGCCAAAAGGTTTGCGGAAGATTATGACAATGAGCATATTGTAATATCTGGACTTAGAAGAATGGGTCCAGACACTATTCTCAGTTACGTGGAAAGAATTAAGCCAGACATTGTACTTATAGATGGTGTTCACCTATTGAGAATGGGTAATACATATTCTGTTGATTGGCAAAAAATTACCCAAGTAATGGATGAAATAAAGCAAATGGCTTTATATACAAACATCCCATTTTGCGGAGTAGTTCAAAGTAATAGAGCTTCAGCGAAAGAAGGCGTAAATTCTGAAAATATTTCATTTGCAGATGCTATTGGCCAGTTATCCGATATAGTTGTTGGTGTGTTTCAAGACGTAAAAATGCTTGAACGAGGCGTGGCATCTGTTAGACTAGCAAAAAATAGAGATGGTATTAAAGGCGAAGATATAATCTGTAAATGGAATCTAGGAGGTAGAATTGAGATAAGAGAATTAACAGAAAAAGAAGTAAAGACTCTTGGCTTGTTCGAGGATGAGGAATGAGAGTCGACGTACTAGATTTGCTTTCTTACTATAATATAGAAGGTATAATCAGAGGAAGTGAGTTCGCGTTCCGTTGCCCATTTCACAACGACAGAGACCCTTCAGCAAATTTCAACATACACAACAGCCTCTGGACATGCTTCAGATGCAAGATCGGTGGAAACTCGATAGACTTTGTTTCCTTAATAGAAAGCTGGGAATACAAACAAGCAGAATTATGGCTGAGGAATCGTTACGGAGGTTTCTACAAACCAGCAAGTCTGTTCAAGGAAATATCAAAGTATACAGAGACACAGTTTGACAAAATATATAGTGATTCAGTATTAAATCAATACCAAGTTGATCATCCATACTGGAGAACAAGAGGAATAGGGCCTAAAATTAGAAAAAAATTTGAACTTGGATATGATTCTTCTTCAGCTAGAGTAACTATACCAATTAGAGATCATACAGGTAAACTAGTTGGAGTTCAAGGTAGAACTATACTTAAATCAGTAGATGAAGATAAGTATAAATTCATACAGCCATTCTCTAAGAAACAGCATATTTTTGGGCTTCACTTAATGGATACTACAGATGAAGTAGTAGTCGTTGAAGGCCTTATTGCTGCTATACGGCTCTATAGTTTAGGTATACCTTGCGTATCTACTATGGGCAGTGTTGTTAGTATAAAGCAAGCTCAGTTTTTAAGTTCATTCAAAAAAGTTTTCATGCTTTTTGATGATGACGATGCTGGAACTTATGGAATGTTTGGACCTTTAAATAAACCGAAGTCTAATATCGCAGCTTGGAAAAGAATAAATTCAAAGGTTTACATCCCGACAATTTCGTACGAAGATATAGACAATCTCACTAAAGAGGAGATTCAAAACATTTTGTTTACAAGTAAAATAGCAGAAATATGGGTTCCAATTCTTAAAAGTAAGAAACTCTGTTTTGTCTAGCGCTTTTGACAGATTAAGAAAAAATCAGCGTTTTGGCTTGAAAGAAGGAAATGATGTAGTAGTACATTTCGGAAAATATGATGGGCGATCGTTTAAGGAAATAGCTGAAGACGATACAGATTATTTACAATGGCTTCTTGATGTACATGAAGATCGAATGAGTCCTCAAGTTCGAGAGAGGCTTGTAAACATACTTAGTAAAAATGCGAGGTTTTGGATATAATGGCAAGTAAGGGATGGACGGCTCTCAGAACGAGAGCAGAACGAGGCCCATCGGCCAAGTACCTTAAGGTTGAAGCCAACAAGATCGTAGTTGTACGTTTTCTTGTTAGGACTGAAGATGATGTTGTTTTCTTCAGGCAACATTATATTGACAAGAAGTATAGACTCTGTCAAGATGATACTGAAGAATTGGATGGTCAGTGCGAATTTTGCGAGGCTGAAAATCGACCAGGTGAATATTATGCATTTAATGTAATTGACAGAGCTGATGGTATTTGCAAGGTATTCTCCATCGCAGCAAGTCATGCACAAAGCATTCTTGAATTCGTCGATGAATATGGAAACATTCATGATCGAGATTATAGAGTTAAAAAGACTGGTGAAGGGCAAGGCACTAGATATCAGTTCACTCCTAGAGCTGTTAAGAAAATGGATGCAGTTGATCTGAAGCTATACAAGGAAAAATATGATCTTGTAGAGTTGTTTTCTGCGCCTGAGCCAAAAAAGAAAGAACCTAGAAGGCGTCTTACTGATGAGACCGCTGTTACTAGAAAAGTTAAAACCGTAGCAAAAGAAACTCCACCTAAGCGAAGAGCTGCTCCAGTAGAAGAACCTGAAGATGATGAAGAAGATGATGAAGAACCTGAAGTAGCTCCAATTCGTGAAAAGAAGCGGCCATCTAAGAAGGCTGCGCCTCCTCCTGAAGAAGATGAAGAAGAGGACGAAGAAGAAGACGAGGAAGATGAAGAAGATGATGATGAGGATGAGGAGGCTGAGGATGAGGACGAGGATGATGAAGAATCTGAGGATGATGAAGATGAAGAAGACGAGGACGAAGACGATGAAGACTTCGATCTCGAGGACGATGATTAATGGCTGAAGGCCTTGGAGAAATCTTCAAGGTCCAGAAAGAATTTGAGGCTCTCTTCGTTGACTTCAAAAAAGTCAGCGAGGATCCTCAATATCTCGACAAGATCGCAGATTATCTTTCTACGGGCCTAGCAAGAGAAGCATTCGAGTATAGAGATGAATTCAATTGGAAAGTGTCCAAGAGAGCGCGGCCTCACAATCGAGACAAACAAATCGAGGAAGCCGTTGATTGCTTCATCTTCTCTGTTAACATGCTTCTCATCCTTGGAATAGAAGCTGATGAAGCTACAGAGTGGATTCTCACCAAAATTAGAATGAACTGGGATAGACAAGTTGCCGAAGGTAACCCAATCGCCGTTGAAAGAGTTAAATCAGCGAATATGGAAATGTAGGACTTGTCCTAGGTTTCAATTCGCTAGCATGCCTGGGTTTTTTCCAAAAGATGCCAAGATTTTGGTTGTTGCACAAAATCCAGGACAGTTAAGTAAAAGAGCTTCTGGTTGGGATGACAATTCATACGCAGAAGAAGAACAGTGGCGCAGGTTCCAGCAAGGATATGCAAGGGGTCTCATGGAGGCCCCTATTGGCGAGTGGTTAAAGCAAGGGTTTTCAGAGGATACTGTCTGGGCACTAACAAATATCATAAAGTGTAGAACTCCAGATAACTCATTGCCTACCCATGAAGAAGTATATAATTGCAGGGAGTGGCTTGAAGATCAAATCAGACTAATAGATCCCTGGGCGATTTTATCCCTGGGAAATTTGGCGCATTCATGGTTTTTTGATCAAACACACCAAAAAGATCCATTTATAACAACAGACAGAATTAGAAACAAAATTCTATACATGTCAAGAGAATATTATAGTGGATTATACATGACAATGTATCATCCAGCATATGAAAGATACAGACATACTGATAGAACTATAGCTGCTATGAAGAAATTAGAATTCGTAACTGAAAACGAAAGAGCTTATAAAGCCATCATGAATACAATTTCTTCAAGAATATAAATTTACATCTTGTATATAGGTGGTTATAATAGAATAATGCCGCAATATGTTACTATGTATGAATCATGGATAAAAAGACAAGAACCACACCTTGTTTCAGTTCAGCTTAATGTCACGAATACATGCCCACAAAAATGTATTATGTGTCATAAACCAGAATGGGCAGCTATTCAAGCCGGTAGCAAAAATGTCATTCAAGTTGAATTAGCCGTAAGAGAGCTTAATAGCCTACCAGATCTTGAAACTATTGTTTTATCTGGTGGAGACCCAATGAATTATGTTCATCTCAAAGCTCTCATTGATCACATTAAACCAGAGATAAAACTTGGGATGTTTACTACTGGTCTTGATAATTCTACCAATAGATATGTTGATCTGGATTTGACTAAATTCGGATTTATCAGGTTTTCTATAGACGGAGCTACACCACAAACTTGGGCAAAAATTAGAGGTTCACACCCAAATTCATATGAAACTGCTTTTGTAAATGCAGCTTTTGTTAAGAATGAATTCGTGCGACTCTATAGCGAAGCTGGTTTAGATAAGGTTAGAGTTCAGTACACCATACAGTCAGAAAACATAGAAGAATTTCCGCTTATGGTAAAAAAATGCTATGATAATCAGATACCAATTTATGGGTATTTTGTTCATGACTATAACGTAGTTACAGAACAACAGGTACTTAAACTTCGCTATGACCTGGCAAATTTATTTGGTAATACCTCAGATTTTAGTGATTGGATAGACAGATATACTAACGTACGCCAAATTATAACAAATGGAGACAAAGTATCTCCAGTAGACCCAAAAAACTGTGTTATTCCATATCTGCATGCTTTTATAGATACTGATGGTTCAGTATTTCCTTGTTGCTATCTCGTCGGAGATAATCTTCCTTTCGATCAGCGAGATATGAAGTACTCATACGGAAATATATATGATACTCCGTTGTTACGGATAATGACAAAAGAAAACATTGAAAGAATAGCTGCTGAACATATTAATGATCAAAACGAGATATGTAGAATGTGTAGTAGTGGACCATCCAGATACTATAAAATGAATGCTGAGGCAGAACAATTATCTTCTAGGAGAGCAACTTTTCTATGACCGCATTTGTACTTGAAGGAATAGATCGCGTAGGCAAAACTACACTTCTGACAACACTTTCTGGTGATCCATATAATTTTAAAGTATTAACAGTCCCAAGGCCTTCAGAAAATGGATGGGAAACTATAAGAGAATTTCGAAGAGGCAAAGAAGACTGTGAAAAAATAATTAAACTTGCCAGAGAAGTAAATGCATATAAAGATTTTATTCTAGATAGGTTTTCATTCAGTGAATTAGTTTATGCCAAGGTATTTGGCCGAGCTTGTGATTTTCCTTGGTATGAAAAACAAATGAGACAGAACAAGGATGTTATTAAGCTCATTCTGGTTATAGAAGAAATAGAAACTATAGTTGAAAGATGGAGAGCAGAGGATAAACCAACAGAATATATTATACCTATCATAACAGAGTATAATACAATGTTGAAAAAACTTGGTTTTGAAGAAGGCCTAGATTATATGACTTTTAAACCAACTACAGATAAAATTGATAGAATTATAGGCTGGATAAATTCTAATGGTAAAAATTCTGTTCGATCTGCAGATTAGCAGCTTAGACATTGATGGAAAACTTTTAATTACATCAGACAGTAATTATATCTTCATGAAAAGCATGATAGAAGGCCTTTCTAAAAGAGGCCATGAATGTGTTATTCTGATGCCATGGGATGAACAGCGTATTGGCGACGGTTATCAATCTATGCCAAATGCTGTATTGTATTATGTAGATTTTCATGGTATAGTTCAGGATAGATTCTTTGTTGATAATTATGTCAAGAAAGTTATAAACAAAGAAAATCCAGATATTTTATGGACTAATGATCCATGCAGAGTTGGTCAATATAGGTCAGTATATGACGGAATAATTATTGCCTATAATCACTGGATAGATAGTCCAGATAATCCAGTAATAGAACTGAAAAATTCTTATTTCTTCAGACAAATTGAAGCAGCATGGAAAGCTGATTATATTGCATTCAATTCTCAGACTGGATATGAAAGATATCTAGGAGGATTGCGACTTATAAATGGACTTAAACCTCCTCAAGCCAAGCCTCTTATTATTAACCCTCCGCTCAACACTGAACTCATAGGATCAATCGCTAAAATAGCCATTAAGAATGACTATCCGACGTTGATCTACAATCACAGACTATCTTCAGCTCCACAATATGCTAATGCTATCAGTAGCCTTGAACGAATCTTAGATAGATTACATGTACCAGGTCTAAAGATAATCATTACTAATCCGAGTGGAAAAGCTCACCCAATCTTAAATCATCCAAAGGTAATAAATTCAGTTACCAACAGCTATGAAGAATATTTGACACACATTTCCAAGGGATGGGTGCACTTAACACTCTTCGATTACCCAGGCCAGTGGTCTATGAGCATGGGCGAAGGACTCTCTCTTGGACTAAGATGTATATTCCCTAAGTTTGCTGGTTATGCTGAAATGACTAAAGAATGGTTCTTTCCAAAAGAAAATGAATATGTAACCACGATGGGTGCAGTTACAAATATTAAACGACTTTTAGATTTTGGGCCATATGCTCAAGAAGAGCAAGGAAAGTTTTTTCGAAATAAATTCTCTATAGACAATATCGTCGAGAAGTTTATAAAGGACGTAAACATTGGAAGTATTTGATGCAGAGGACATTGAAACAATATATCCAGAAATAATAAAATATATTCTAGATCATGGAGCAAGATATTCTCCTAGAGGTATTCCAACATTAGACATCGGGCCTACATCTATAGTTGTGGAAAATCCGACTAGTAAAATTATAACTAATAAAGTCAGAAGAATAAATCCATACTTCATGATTGCAGAATATTTGTGGATAACTACACAAAATAACAGAGCAGACATGATTGGCTTTTATAACAAGAAGATGTGGGAGTTTTCTGATGATGGAAGAACCCTACATGGAGCTTATGGCCCAAGGTTGATGAGACAGATACCGAGCATCATCAATAAAATAAACCTAGATAAGAGTACAAGACAAGCAGTTGCTACAATTTATCAGCCAAGAGATCAGACGGTTAATACGAAGGACTTTCCATGTAATATCATGTTACATTTCTTGCCACGAGGTGAATGGTTAGATCTTGTAGTATACGTTAGATCTCAAGATATATATCTAGGCCTTCCATATGATTTCTATCATTGGGCTTCACTTCTAGAAATTGTAGCAAATCAAACATCACTTGGTGTAGGAACATATACTCATATATGTGGCTCGCTTCATGCATATGAGAGTAATGTAAAAATTCTTAATCAGATAGTAGATGAAGAACCAAAAATCATTAGTTTTCAAGAAAGCACAAAGACGTCTCTAATTTCAAACATACACAGAGTATCAACTCTTGAGTATAAAATACGAAAAACAGATTTTACTACTGAAGAATTGCACAAGACTCTTGAGGAAATACTATCAATAGATGAAGATGATACTGTTAAAGACATGCTATCTACTCTTCTATATTACAGGATTAGAAGAAATCCTGATATTACAATAGATACTTCTATTTGTGGGTCATACTCAATTTTGTTAAAACATCTAGAATGGTATTAACATTTACTTCCAGCTATACATGGAGTAGAATATCATATGGTAACTAACCTACATGTTCATACAGAATATTCTATCGGTGATGCTATCTGCCGGGTAGAAGAATGGGCTAAGACAGCCACTGAATTTGGCCAAAAAGCCCTAGCTATTACAGATCATGGAACTCTAGGAGGATTTCCTAGATTTTGGTTAGCCTGTAATCAACAAGATATTAAACCAATTTTCGGTTGTGAAGTTTATTTCGTAGAAGATAGGTTAGTTAAATCTCCTGGCGAAGAAAGAATGCATCTTACTCTGTTGGCTATAAACAGAGAAGGATATCACAATTTAATTAAGGCGACAAATGAAGGTCACATTACAGGTTTCTATAATAGGCCAAGAATTGACTGGTCAGTCCTTGAACAGTACAAAGAAGGTATTATATGCCTCACTGGATGCGTTCAAGGCCCAATTGGAGATGGGCTCATTCGACAACGCGATAGAGAGTTGGCTATTCAGCGATTCAAGAGACTCAGAACTATCTTTGGAGACCGACTTTATCTCGAGATCCAATTTAACGAATTAGAACAGCAACAAACAATTAATAAGTTTCTGATAAAGTTGTCTGACAAGAGTGGTATTCCTCTTGTAGCTACGAATGATTGTCATTATCCAAGAAAAGGTTGGGCAAAATATCGCACAACTCTTCTCGCGATTATTCGTAAAACTACTATTGCCTCTGAAAGAGGTGATGGTTGGGAATCTACTCATGGTTTATATCTTAAAACAGAAAAAGAAATGCTTGTTTGGGCCAAAAAATATGGTGGAATATCTGAAGATAGAGCATTACAGGCTATTCAAGAAACAGATTTAATAGCTGATAGAATAGAAAAATTCAGTCCAATTGAAGAACCTAATTTGCCTATTCCACCATTCGTAAAAGATAAAACACCAGAAGAATGGCTTAAGGGATTCTGCTATAAGAAGCTAAACATTTGGAGTGGCGAAGGCATTATACCAGCTGATGAGTTTTCTGTATATAAAGATAGATTGGACAGAGAACTAGGTGTAATCAATGAAAAAGGTTTCGCAAACTATTTCCTGGTCGTTGCAGATCTTATTCACTGGGCTAAGAGAAATGATATATTCGTCGGTCCAGGTCGTGGTTCTGCTGCTGGCAGTATCGTATCTTGGTTACTCTCTATTACTACGATAGATCCGATAAAATTCGATTTAATGTTTGAGCGATTTCTAACCAAAGATAGAATAGGGTATCCAGATATTGATGTAGACTTTCCTAGAGACAGAAGAGTCGAAGTCATGGATAGACTAAAAAGTAGGTATGGAGAAAAAGTATTTCAAATTCCTGCTTATGGAACATTTCAGAATAGAAACCTCATCAGAGATTTGATACGAGTTTGGGAGATAGATGTTAGACTGCCAGCCTTACCAGATTGGGCTGAGACTATTGAGGAAATAGCAGATAATGTCCCTGAAGTTCAAATCATTTTTAATGGAAATCCACAGATTAGAGAAAGTCTGGATAGACTACACGGCTCTATCAGGCAAATGGGCCGTCACGCCGCCGGATTTGCTGTCGATGCGAATGGAACTCTCCCCGTTATCAGATACGGTGGAGATTTATTGTCTGCTTGGCAGGAAGGAGAATCAAAAGAATTATCAGAAATGGGTTTTATTAAGTTTGACCTTCTTGGACTTAACACCCTCTCAATTCTCAGAGAATGTGAACAGCTTACAAATACTTCTGTGTATGATTATCCAATCGATGACCGTAAAGTCTATAAAGAATTCCAGAGGGGTAATTACACTGGTATTTTCCAGTTTGAGGCATATGCCGCTGGAAGAACTTTGCGAGACATCAGACCCACAGAGTTTGAAGACCTCATTGCAGCGGGTGCTCTCTGTAGGCCAGGTCCTAGAGACGTGGGTATGGACAAAGTCTACGCCTCAAGAAAACTTGGTAGAGAAACATATGAATTCAAGCACCCTGCTGTTGAACAGGTCTTAGGAAGAACTTACGGGGTTATTACATATCAAGAACAGATGACAGAGTTAGCTTCTAAACTTGCTAATATGTCTCTTGCGGATGCAGAAAAACTCAGAAAAGATATTGTTAAAAAGTCAGAACAAGTTAAATTACACAGAGATGATGAATTAAATATTCTCAGAAAGAAATTCGTTAGAGGCGCAGTACAGAATAACATGGATCAAGTAGATGCTTCTGCCTTATGGGATCAGATTCTTTCGTTTGCAAGATATGGATTTAACCGATCTCATTCATGCGCTTATGCTTTCATATCATACTGGACTATGTATATGAAGGTTCATTATCCAGCTGAGTTTATGTCTGCTTCACTTGCCCATACAATAGAAGAAGAAAAACAATATAAGTTAGTTACTGAAGCAAAGAGATTAGGAATTCCAATCAGAAGAGTTGATATTAATAAATCCGGTAAATCATATACTCTTGACAATGGCTCTATAAGGTTCGGATTAGGAACAGTAAAAGGAGTTGGACCAGCTGGTCTAGAAGAAATTATAACTAAGAGACCATTTATTTCTTTCGAAGATTTCGAATCAAGAGTAGTCAAGAGAAAATTAAATTCAAGAGCTGTTGCTGCATTAGAAGAAGCAGGAGCTTTTGTAATTCTCAGAAAGAATGAGGCACTCAATGTTAAGTGATGCAGAAATCAAGGGTCAAATGGAAGAAGGAAATATTCTGATTGACCCATATTTTAATAGCCAGTTAAATTCAAATTCATACGACGTTAGACTCGGAGAATGGTTTTTTAGGCAAAAACAATATTATGCTGGAAGGCCTACAATTCGCTATGGCACCTCTGATGCTTTCAATTTAATGTGGGATAAGCCTATAAAGGCGGATGAGTTGATCGTTGTCAGAGCGCGTGAGACTATCCTCTGCCACACCGAGGAATTCATTGGTGGTATGAATATCATTACCACTGAGATGAAAGCTAAATCCACGACAGGTAGACACTGTCTCTCGGTGTGTAAATGTGCTGGTCTTGGCGATGTTGGTTATGTATCTCGCTGGACTATGGAAATGACTAATGATTCTGACTTTGACGTATCAATTGAAGTCGGAGAGAGAATAGCTCAAATTACTTTCCATAATGTTGGTCTTACTGAATCTCAATACACTGGAAGATATGGAAAAACTCGAGCTGAATGGACTCCGTTAGATATGCTTCCTAAGCCTAAAAAATCATGACAAGTATTAGCGACCTCATAGCAATCATACAAAAAGAACACGGGGCCGATTCGATTTTCCTTGGATCAGATTGGCAAAAGCAAGAGGTAAATAGAATATCAACTGGATCTCTCTTTTTAGATTGGGCAACTAATGGTGGAATCCCAATGGGTAAGACAACCGAGATATTTGGCAATGAGTCAGCTGGTAAATCAGCTATCGCAGCCAAAATTATCGTAGAAGCTCAGAAAAAGAAAATGACATGCTTATGGGTAGATGCAGAAAAATCTTTCGATTCAGCATGGATGACTACTCTAGGTGTAGATGTATCTAGGTTGGTTGTATCTCAAATTGCAGAATCTGAAGAAGGATTTGATATCCTATTCAAGGCTATTAATCTAGGTAATCCAAGGAGCAAGGAGTATCATGACTTTGAGCCAGTTGACCTCATCATTCTTGATTCTCTTACCGCGTTCGCTCCTATGGCCATCACAGATAATGACATGCAAACGCACATGGCAGTTGATGCTAGAGTTAATAACCTCGGATTCAAGAGAATTAATGCAAGAAACCACAACACAGCAATCGTCATAATTAATCAAAATAGAAGTACTATCGGTGGGCCCAGAGCAGGAGATTTTCAACCAGGTGGTAGAGGCCTTAAGTTCTTCGCTTCACTCAGGATTGAACTCAGGGCTGGCGAATGGATAAAACCGAATGATATACCATCGTATCTATCTGTTCCAGTTAATCCAAAAAACAAAGAAGCACAGGTTGGTCATACAGTAAAGGCTAGAGTAAGAAAATGTAAAGTCGGAGGCCCTCATGGAAAAGAAGCCGAATTTGATTTCTATTACAACGGCAAAATCGATAGAATCAAAGATATTATTGCAGCTGGGCGTGTTACAGGCATTATTACTCAGTCAGGGGCATTCTATAAATATGATGGTATCAATTACAGAGGAGCCAAAGCATTTGCAGATTTCTTAAAATCAGATAGAGCAGCTTTAATTGACATAAGAAAACAGGTAATGGCTGCTATATGAGAAACTGGACCATCAAATCATGCGGTAAAGCTCACAACTATTGCAAGGTTTGTGATCCAGAACATAGTAATAAAATTGCTAATGCAACTAGAAATAGAACAAAAGAAGAATTAATAAGACAAGCAGCCTGGAGAAAAGGAAAGCCTCGATCTCAAGAATGTAAAAATAAAATTTCTAATAAGCTCAAAGGTCAAAAATTAAACTCTGAAACTAGAGCTAAAATATCAGCCAAAGTAATTACAGCTATGATGGAAGGAAGATTTAAACCTGAAAATCATAGAATTACAAGACGAGTACAATACAAAAATATCTGGTTTAGAAGTAGATGGGAATCAAGCTTTGCAAGATGGCTAGATTCTAAAAATATAAAATGGATTTATGAACCAAAAAGATTCAAAATTTCTATTGGAACATATCTACCAGATTTTTTCTTACCTGAAAAAAACACCTGGATTGAAGTAAAGGGCCGGCATATTGGCTTAGATAAGGTTGAGTGTTTTAGAAGAGAATATCGTATTAAGATAATATTAGCAGATGGAGATTATTTCAAAAGAAAAGGTATTCCGATAAAATGAGCTTAACAGCGGTAGGTGTCCATATTTTTGCTGGCTCGTTTATAATTGGGATACAAAGAGCTGGTTTTGAAGTAAAAGCCATGTACGAAAATCTTGGTCTTGGCCTTGAGACTGCCAGGCATAATTTTTCATTTCCGATAATATATCCGAAGAATAAATGGGGTAGTTATTTACCAAAAAATATTAATCTGGTCGTGGCAAATCCTCCATGTTCAGCCTTTTCAGTTATGGGTGCTAATCGTGGTTCACACGACCCAATTAATAACTGTATGTATGAGTGTGCTGATATTGCCATGGCTTTGGATACCGATATTTTTATTATGGAGTCTGTTCCTGGCCTATGGAATAAAGGTCAAGATATACTCGCCGACCTGGATAGTATTTTCCATGAGTATCAGCATACTTATCTGTTCTCCGATAGCGTATTACATGGTAGCCCACAGATAAGACCGAGATTTCATTATATAGCTAGTAAATACGACTTTAAGCTGGCAAAATTTAATCCAATGCCAGTTCCAACAATAAAAGATGCTATCTGGGATTTACAATTTATAGCAGAAGGAGAATTTCTGAATCATGACAAAACTAAATTCACAGGGCAAGTCGCTTCCATCGCGAAGTATATTCCACCTGGATTTACAGCCTCGGAAATCTGGAGAAGACTCCCCTCAGCTAGAGATAATCTATATGGTCAACCTTTCGGTCCTACTAGGAGAGCAAGTTGGAGATCTCCTGGGCCCACAATCACCGGCGGCCCTACAATTATCCACCCAAGCTTTGACAGATTTCTCACTGTTCGTGAAGAAGCTCGAATCTTTGGTTACGGAGATGAATTCGAATTTATCGGAAACGTGGGAAATCAATATGCACAGGCTGGGAAGGCTGTCACCTGCTTCATGGGAGAGTGGCTCGGAGCAAGTGCAAGACGAACCCTACAAAGAGAATCCAATCCTAGACGAGGAAAACAATTTATTGATCTCAGACCGTACGCTGAGTATGCGAAAAATCTCAGAATAATGGATTGGTTCGGTTCTTTAGATCGAACTGAAAAAAGAAAATTAATTGAGGAGAATTTCAATGGCTAGTAGATACAGAATGTTAAATAAAATTGGCGAAGTCAAGATGGGTATGCACTTATTCAAGAAGGCTGATACTGGAGCAATTGAAGGTCCGTTTATTATCATGAAACTTTATACCAAGCATGGTATAGATGTGATTGATAACACTGGTCTAGTTAAAATTGAGGATGTTGGACAGGGATCCAAGGCAGTGTGGCGTCATGGCAATGGTAGTGTTATGATTTTTCTTGCCGACTACGATATTAACAAATTCTATGTAAAGCCAGATTATATGTATGAGGTTGAACCAGATGCCGAAACCACAGTGGAGTAAGTTTGAAGAAAAAGTCGCTCATGACTTTAAAGCCAATACTACTCCAGGCAGTGGTAATCAGTGGTTTGCCAAAGGAGATGTAGTCGGAAAAGACTTTACTGTTTCTTGCAAAACAACAGCAAGAGATTCATTTTCACTAAAAAACACTGACTGGAAAGAAGTTGATAGAATAGCTGCCTCTAATGGTACCTGGCCTACTATGGCTCTTGATGTAAACGGCAAGAAATATGTAGTTATGGACTACGATTCATTCATTTCCTGGTTTATGATACAACATTAAAAGTGTATGTGATATACTATATAGGTGAGGTGAGTTATCGACAACAGACCTCACTCTGATAACTCATTACGATAAGGATTATGATGCCTAAGCATGAAGCAGTTCCTTTAGTCAACAGAGTGTTTGTTGAGTCATTCAATAAATTCAGACCTCCTAGAAGCATCGGCATGCGTCTTATCGGAGATTGTATGCTTAAAACTATGCTAGATTTAAGAGCAACTGAAGCAGATTTTGAACCACCAGACATGCGTGGCATGATGAATATGAGCTGGGGCAGTGCTTACGAAGTTTGGATTTTAGAGAGATTCAAGCAGGCAAATCTGTTGAAGCATGGTGGCATACTCTGGAAAGATATGCAGGTAAACATTAGACATCTTGAAGCAAATGGCTATATGGATGGACTCGGAGTTTGGGAAGGTGAAGATATAGCCATTGAAGTCAAGACCAAAGGCTCAAGAGATTTTGATTTAATTGCATCTGGTAAAAAACCGCCAGACAAGTCTCATATTTATCAAATAATGATGTATATGCATTTACTCAAGCTTTCTAAGGGATGGCTTGTGTATATTGACAGGGAGAAAAACTTTGAGGGACGGAACGGAGAGACCACGCCGCGCTGGGACATCATCGACATCGACTACGACCAAAAACTCGGTGAAAAACTCGAGCGAAGGCTCGTTAGGCTCTCAAAGCACAGAAGAGAAGGCACCCTCCCAGAGAAAGAGCCAAAGACCTCCAACGATGAGCGCTGTCGTTTCTGCGCTCACAAAGAGTCCTGTTGGGGAAAGTCAGGAACTGATAGAAAGTCTCGAGAGAGCCCTGCAGCGAAGAGGATTGCCAACATTAGCCGTGCCAGAAGGCGAGCCAAGTTATTCACTGCCGAATCTGAAGGATCTGTCGGGGAGACTATTAGCTGAAAAGTTACAACACACAGCCAACTGGAAGGCTTTTATCGACAGCCTCCTTGGAGAAGTAACAGCTATATACTGTATAGTTGCTACAGAAAAAAGAATTAAAGGTAGAAGTATATCTCCAGATGAAGAAAGAACCTATGCTTTAGTTCAAGGTATGATGAAGAGATTAGAAAAATTATCAGAGTCTATGAAAATCATGTATGAATCTTTAAGTAGGCAGGTTACTATTAGAGACCAAGAATCAAGGGTTAACCCTAATAGAGGAGATCGATTTAGCAGATGAAAACAATTTTAGCGATAGATCCCGGAACTACCACACTTGGATACGCAGTACTCACCCTTAAAGGTGAAGACGTTAACCTTATAGATAGCGGAAGTGTAGAGTTTGAAGGCTGTGACACCATACTACATAAGCTCAATAGGATATATGGCACAGTCATAGATCTATTATCAGAGCATCAACCAGAATATGTTATGTTGGAGAGAACGTTCAAAGTTGATAGAGGTTCAGTACCTCTAGTAGTTGCAATCAAACTGATTAAAGAAGTCATAGATCTTCTGAAAGATGTTAAACTGGTTCAAGAAAATGCCATGACAGTAAGAGCCTATCATGGTGTAGGTGCTAGAGATTCAGCAACAGCAAAGGAGAGAGTAAAAAAACTTGTCATCGAGATTTTTGATTTAGACGATGACCTACCATATGACGTTTATGATGCTGTTCTATTAGGCTATTATTTAGCCTGCACTATTGAATCTCGTGGTATTTAACTGTATAGATGAAACAGATACAAAGATTGTTTACAATATAGCCTGGCGATTGATGAAAAAATTTGACACTTATTACCTAGATATTGATGAACTTGTAAGTGATGGTTTTTGGGGCTTGATGATGGCCAATAAAACTTATAACTCTGCTTTAGGAGTTCCGTGGAATTATTGGGCAAGTAAAAAAATTCAGACTTATATGGCAAATGGAATAAAAGCAGAGATGAATAGAAGGAGAATTCTTAGACCAACTCTTTTACAAGAAATTAAAGAAGAAGAAGAAAAACCTGCTCCATATGATTTAGCACAGTTAATTGAAGATAGAGAAAAATTGATGCAAATAACAGCTGCATTAAAAGATAAAAAACCAGTGTTAATAGAAGCTGTTTTTAGAACCGATACAGATACGAATCTCGCAAAAAAGTATGGGTATTCTCATCAGTCAGCTATTCATGGAATGAGACAAAGATTCTTGGCTAAAATAATAGAAAAAACCTCGGAATAAAACTAGGGCGAAAAGTCTAGTCTTACTCCGAGGCTAGGACTAGCAGAGATGGGTGGCGAAGCCTTCTGCTAGGAATCCCATATGTTATGAGTCTGTGTCAGACACTTCAGTGTTATTCGAGTCTCCAGGACCTCTTGTCAGAATTTGCCCAGGAATACCACTTATTGATATCCCGAGTAATGATGTTATATTGGCTGCAATTGAACCGCCTACATATGCCAGTGCTAAGCCATAGACTATGATGCCAGCGTTCTCGCTATAAATAAAAGCGGCCGCCCAAGCAATCATGATGACGACGTTTTTCTTGGCAATCTCAAAAATTTGGTCCCAATCAAATTCATTTCGCTTGAATGCAATCAGGACACCAAGAATAAACTCTAATCCTAAAAGTACAGCAAGCCATATTACCTTGTCAGGGTCAAAAGCCTGAAATACTTCATTCCAATTTCTTACGGTAGGTTCACCAAGATCCATTATTCAGTCGATTCAGGGACAGGATTTTCTGGGTCCTGTGCCATTGCGGTAAGTTGCGATGCTAAGGTGTCAAGCTGTGAAAGAACGTCAGCTTCTTGTTCTGAACTAAGGCCTGAATTTGCTACCTGATCCCTAAGCTCGGTAAGCTTAGCCGCAATACCATTGGTTGCCTCATTAACTCGGCTAAAAGCAACCGTAAAATCTTCTACACTAGCCATAATTATCTCCTTAACTTCCTGAATTTTTCTTTCTATTACTGAACTTCTGATTATTTCAAACCCGAAAATAGATAATGTTACAATTTCTATACCTCCAAATTAATATGATTTACCCATCGATAAATCTTCTGATAACTACATTTACTTGCCATCTTTGTATGTTTAGTTCTCGAGCTAACTCATCTTGTTTTTCTTCAGTAAAAAATGGCTCCTTTCTGTGATATATTGATCTTATCACGAATAGGTTAATCAATCCAAAAGCTCCAATAGATATCCTTAGGAGAATTCCAAGGAGCGCGATACCCGTGGATGATGGTGCCCTACCAAAGAAAGCCATAAGCATAAGTATACCAGAAATAAATAAGCCAAGTACAGTAGAATACATGATTCCCTTGGAAAATGGTTTCTTTTGTCTCCATGTATGATTAAAACTAGGTTTGGCATATACTAACAAAAATAACCACAGCAAGAAAAAGACTGTAGACTCTATCTCAATGATTATTTTCCAACCCATTTTTCACCCCAAATTATTTTCTTTTCTATTGGCTGCCTCTTCTCTAAATTGTCTCCAATTAATTTCTTCTCTTCTAGCTTGGCCATCTATGAAGTCTCTCCTCCACTCGAAACTTTTGCTAGCCAACCGCATCAAGCTAAGTTCACCTTCTACTTCAGCTTTTTTAGCTTCATTAGCTCTCTCTATTTGGTGTCTTGTATTTTCTGAAGAAAACAAATAGGCCCACTCTCTTATCTTGTCAAGAATTGATTTCACGAGAGGCCTCGATAGCTCGTTTTCTTTCGTAGTCGCGTTCATGTTCCAACTCTTCCACTAAGTCTTCAAGACTTTTACTCTTTTCGGTCATTCTTGACAGCTCCTTTTTAAGGGCCGCATTCTCGACTAGCAGGGCATCTTCTCTTCCTCTTGTAGCTGATCTTTTATATTCCTCCTTAATCATCCAGGCTATCAAACTAGCCATTCCGGTAATAGCAGTAGCTCCAAAAGCTCCAACCGCCACTATAAAATTAATTGGTAGCTCAGCAGCTAGAAATATCAATCTGAAATCCTGTACATATTAAATCTACCGTAATAGTCAAGTGTTGTACCTGAATTTTGATATGTCTGTATATAAACTACATCATTAACATCCAGAGGCATAACAATATGAGCTTGAAAATTTGGAGTAGAATAATCTGCTGCAGCAAAATCAGTTCTAGCTACTGTATTTCCAGCTGCAACAATTATTAGCGATCTAATGCCAGTTGAATTTGCTTCATCCCATTGAGCTGTAACTGATATTACATATACACCAGCTAAACCAGTTGGGACCTTGAATTCTCCTGGATTAGCTGTTTCATAACTATCTGTATCATTACTTACCACCCAATCTATTACGGTAGCTGATGCGGTAGGTATTCCAACATACCCAGATAAAGAAGCTGAAGCTCCATGTCTAGTATTTGTTCCACCACCACCTCCAGCTGAAGAATTTATTTCTAGAGCGTTACCACCAAGGTCAGTAAGAGTTATATTATCTCCAGCAACTAAATTAGCAGAAATGACACCAGTGCCTATAGCAATTCCTAGCCCAGCTTCATAATCAGTTCCGCCACCGCTCGCTTCAGAAGAAATTATAATGTCGTTACCATCTTCTGTAACCGTAATAACACCAGAGCCATATACGCTTACTTCGCCTTGAAGACTATTAATAGCAGATACACCTGCTGGAGAACTGGCATCAGGAGAAACATTTATCATCTCTAGGAGTTTGCCAGAACTTTGACCACCAGGATTAAACACACTTACTTGGGTTCCATATGTAACATAAACATTAGCTGGCTTTCTTACATATCTGTATGTTAATCTTGGAGTTAATACCATTACAGTTTCATCATCAACTGTTTCTATAACAGAACATCTAATTATCTCAGAAGGTTTAAACATTCTACGAAGTAATTTTGAAGATCTATCTTTTTGAAGAGAAAATCCACTATCTTCTGGGTCATTATTAAAATCAGGCATTAAAATATACCTGCTCAGGTATTTCAATTAACTCAAAACTAGCATTTAACACTGGATTTCCATCAGAAAGATCAAAACTAAATGAAACATTTTCTACATAAAATCTTTTGCCAAACGACCAGTCAATACCATCTTCGTCATTAACATGAGTTACAGTAACTATATCACCTATTTCCAGGTGATGATTTCTATGATCTGTAATAGTTACTGCATATTTTGAATTATTGAATATAAACATTCGTCGAGCGATTGTGTCCACGTCTTGTTGAGTTTTAACAGGTACACCCTTCTTCTCAAGCAGCTTTCCACCGGATTCGACAGGTATGAGTGGATATAGTGAGGCAAAGGTGGTATACTTAAAGAACCCAATGACATAGGCCTGTGAGACCTGGTATGGATCAAGTCTTTGTATAGTAATATCTGACATTGTATCTTTATTGAAATCAAAAATAGCATTGGGAGGTTCAGGCAAAAACATAGGATGCTTATGATACTGAAGCTCATTTATTCTCTTAAAATACAGTAAAAACTGGTCGTAGTCTGATATTTCTTCAAACCAAGACCATGGATCTCCTTCATCAATTGAGTATTCAGGTATTTCAAAATCAGATTCTTCTATATTCCAAGTTATATAATTGCTAGCATTTGTCATTCTCGTAAGAATATTTTCTATGATATAAGAAAGTTTCAGAGAACTTGGAGTTTTTGTATTTTCGTTATTTCCTTCTCTATATGCAGTACCTGGAAGAAATAGTCTTCTAAGCATATAATCTGCAGTATGAGCAGTTACTTCAAATAAGCCAGATTCTTGTCTTCTTCTAATATTTCCGCTAGGTATATATCCAGAGAAAAGAAGATGAGATCCATGCCATGATATGCCATATTTATCATCTATATACAGACTAATCTGCTGATCAGGTAGAATTTCATTAGCAGCCTCGGAAATGGTGAAAGTACAGGTGTATCCACCTTGAGATAATCCACCACTTACAGTCACTGGGTATATAGAGTCATGAATAATCGCCATAATGATATTATAACCTATTCTTTAAGTTTTTATTTCTAGGAATTTCAAATCATAGTTCTCCATATTGCCATGGCCATAATTCAGTTCCAGGTTCTTGCCATTCACCCTTTAAATTAGTTATGGCTGGAGGCCCAAATAATTGATTTTCACCTGGTCTAATATCTATACCATCATACCAAACAGTTATATCTGGTGGAATATTCCATCCATAACCAAGTGATTCAAGATATTCATTCACAGCAACATGAGGACCAATAAATATCTTATCAAACTGAGGTCCATCTAGTTGAGAGCTAGCCACTCTGCTATCCCATCCATCAAAATGCAGAGCATCATAAATATTTTTATAATTACCTACGGTAAAAAACTCTTTGTCAGCAAAATTTCCAGCTTTTGCTAAAATAGCTTGCGGGTTATCTACAACATTTAAACTAATTATTCCATTTCGATTAGAATCACTAGTAATTATATCTCCATATATGCTAGTAATTTTCCAAATAATAGTCGGATCCCAGAATTCATATTCTTCAAATAACCTAGTTTCATGTTCACCTATATCTGTTTTGAATGGTTGTGCATGTACATCAAATACCGCAGAAATCCAAAACCATTTTCTTATAGGTATATGAGCACCAGCTACATCTGGAATAGCCCACTGAGTAGGAGTAGTAGTATCAAATTGACTTGAATATTCTTGCAATTGACCGTTTGCCCAGGCCCAGTTACCCATAGTTAATGAGCCTCCAATTGGAGGATAATACTTAGGATTGCCAGGCCATTGACTTCTTCTTATAATACCAGATTCATAATTAGGGCCATCACAAGAAAACCCTATCATGGTTCCAAATAGTCCATACCACTGATTAACAGCGGCATATTCTAATCCCCATTGAGGTGGTTCTTCGCTAGCTTCATACCCAGGCATATCAATTCTGCAAAAGAAACCTATGGCTACTTGACTTGCATGAACATCTACTTGTAAACCTACTTTATCTCCAGATATAGCAGTTGGTCTTATAAGAGAACATCTCATAGATGTCGGAGATACCACATGGAACTCAGAATCCTCAAAAGATCCGCCACTTTGAGTACCAATTCTAATATCTCCAGCTATTAGCTTAGAGATTTTGTATTTAGATCTGGCTCCATATTCAAATGGATGAGCAAACCAGCCTTTAACAAAGAAAGAAGGAACAGTTCCGTTATATCCACGAGAAACAGAAATGTATCCTTGCCCAGGAAAGAATGGAGGACCAAATTCCGTCTTGGAATGGACAAATATATTCTCTATGGTCCCATGGCCATCATCTATCTCATATACCCCACCAAGATCAAAAGGTCTAACATCTTCAAAATACAAGTCAGTATCATCGGCATGTATATCTTGTGATGCTTTAAGACCTACTACTTGATCTCCACCAGAATCAGGAGTTATTGCCCAGAGGATTGTTCCAAGAGGGTGGCTTGTTGCAGTTGTGCCAAGTACTCCTCGTACAACAGTTATATCATCAACTGATATCGAGAGTATTCGCATTTTTTCAAGGTTACCCATGACATAATCGTCAACATCAAATCCTTCAGCTCCTGGTATTATAAATGGTATAACAGTCTGAGTAGAAGTTATAGCTTCATTCAAGACTACTCCATTACCTGTCTCAAAATCTCCTGTTTCTATAACTGCTCTTATAATTTCAGTTCTATAATGAGGATATGGTATTGTATTCAGCGCTCCTCTTTCTACAATTAACATACCGGGATGTACTTCAAGAACTCTCATTTTTTCAACCTGAATGTCTACATATTCTCCAACTTCAAAATCTCTAGCTGAAGGAGTCTGAAAATATATATCGTTTTGGCTGACATTTACTGGCTGTGATAAGAAAGTAGCATTATCTGTTATACCACATCTTGTACCATACGGACCAATTGGCATAAATGGATTTATATCTGTAGGAAATGTTCCTCCAGTCCATGTTGGTGGAGGTGGATATGGTGGGTCTGGAAATGGATCATAAGTACCTGGTGGTTGCCAATCTGGTGGATATAATGTACCAGGATCTGGATAAGGTAAAGGAGGAAGATACGGATAATATGGTCCATCTGGAAAATATCCAGGATAACCATCGTAACCAAGATATGGCGGATAATATATCGGAAAGTATGGATAATATATCGGAAAGTATGTATTACCTGGATTGTATGGTATTTTTATTGGGAGGAGTGGATCCCAAAATGTTTTTGGAATATCATATGCAGATATTGTTGGTCCTTGAGATATACCTCTGATATAAGATGGAGCTGTTAGAAGATAATAAGACTGCGTATAGGTGATAAGAATTGGAACATCAACACTGCTTGGATGCCTTCCAGTTTGATATCCTAAATAATACGTGCCTTCGTAACTTCTGAAAACTCCATTATGATATGTCCACCAAAATTTATTCTGAGTAGAATTATCAGCTTTAACTATTTGAGCCTCTGGAACTGGACCAAATGGACTATGCTGAGGCAAGGCAATAGCATTAACAAAGCCAGGAGTTCCTGGACTAATTTCTCCTCGTATTGATTTAACAAGATGCGGAGTACTAGATGCACCAGCTATAATTCCGCCATCACCTACTGCCCTAGCGTATTCTCCGTTAGGCAAAAATACATGTCTAATAAGAACAGAATCTATACTGTTAAGACCTACCTGTTCATATTTATTTGTCCGATATGTAGGCTCTCCAAATGGACTTTCATCATTTGCTGTATTTCCATATTCAAGAACATACCCAGAAGTAGCTGCAAAATATATACGAGAATTATATCTGCTAAAAGCAATATCAAGAACGGGTTCTTTTACATAAGAATCTATTTCAGGTGGCTCGTCAAAAACATCACTTTCGTTATACCAGCCATTAAAATAAGTGGTCCTAACTATCTGATTTCCTTCGCCGTCAGTAACTGGATTTCCATGCCCATCTGTAACAGATGTTATAGCAGAACCTTTTTTATACTGCTTAAGAGTAGAAAGACTAGCTGTATTAGGTTGATAGTAAGGAAATTCTTCGTCATAGAATATACTTCCAGGGTGTAAGCTTACTCCAGTTGGCTCTTGAAAACCTGCAAGAATTTTATTTCCACCAATACCGCCAACTTTTATGACATTTATTTTTGACGTTTCACCAAAATTTCCGATAACTTTAAGCGGTGTAAAACCGTCTGAATCAGCTTCGTATATATATCCATCTTCTGTTGAAAAGTATAGTTTATATCCAGTATAAGGATCAATAGAAATACTGGTTATATCTACTTTTCTGCCTAGATCATACAGTAAATCTAATGTACCAAGACCATCTCTTGTTTTCCACACCGTTCCATTATTAAAACCAAAGTATGCCATAAACTGATTAATTGGATCCGACTCAACGCATCTACCAGAAACATTTTTCATTGTTTGCTGTTTTATAGATCTAGTTGCGTATTTTCTCCAACTTTCACCATTATCAAAGGTAACAAAAAGATCGGCCTCTTCACTAGTTGCGTATAAAGTTCTATTTTCTGCAAATTCAAGAACTTCTACTGTAAAACTAGCCTTAGCTTTTTGACCTAGAGAATCTGTTACAGTTAATGTGCCAACATAAGTACCTAATTCAGCATATGAATGAAAAGCTTGTTCTCCAAAACCATTTACGGTGTCATCTCCCCATTCCCATTCCCAGAGTTCAATAATAACGGCTGGATTATTTGCTGTAGTATATGAATCAGATCCAGACACTAAAGCATTTTGAGTTTGAGAAACCTTCTGGCTATATGGAGTAACAATAGCTACTGGATACTGTTGATAAGGTATTTCTGGGTCTGGTATACCTTTCCAGTCTACTTTTGGACCAGCTATAAGATTAGATCTAAAAGCTACAGATGTATAAGATAAATTCTGTAAATGAGATCCATATGTTCCATAAACTGCGGCTGTGTTATAAGCATGAGTTGGATTAATTTCAGATAAAACTTGGTCAGCTATATATACTGGAACTTCTGGATCTCTAATAGCCATAAATCTGGCCTGATTAACAATGTGTATATAAGATGAAAAAGCTACAGTAGTATAGCTCAACTTGTTTAAAGTCGGGTCATAATCGTTTGCAACAGGTTCAGGAAGTGGATCTATTGGAACAGGAGAAATATCATAAGTCTTGAAAAATGGAATCTCTTGATCAGCTTTAATACCCCAGTATGTTCTTTGGTCTGTTTCTGAATATGTAGAAAAAGCTACAGAAGTATAAAGTAAATTACCATATTGCTGTATATAAGTCAAGACAATAACTCACACTGATAAAATGTGACCTGTCCATTTCTAATTTGAGATACTACGGCATCAACGGTGCTGACAGGTTTTCCCATACGACACTTATAGTTTCCAAATTCAAATATTTCACCAGTTTCTTTTCTAGAAGTAATATAAACATGGGCTGGAGGATTAGCTATCTCGACGTTTGTTTTCCAAAACTCCATAATTTGATTCCAACCTGGTTGAGACATATTAGTCCATCTCCAGATTATAGTCTCAAAAGCAGAATTTATTGGGTTACCAGCTAATGTAAACCCAATCTGCTGAGTAAGAACCTCTATAGGGTGAGGATCATCTATTAAATCTGTCAAGGATATAATTGCATTTCCTATTCTAAATTCACTCAATTTCCTGCCGCCTTAACGATTCTGCTAACAACATTAGCTGTATCAGAATTGTTTTTAGTCTTAACAATCTGCTGTTTATTACCCTCTTGATTAACAGTCACTTGATTGATATTAGCTTTGAGGAATGCATTAATGGCTGGGCTTCTCGCAAGCTCTCTATCAACTCCTCCAAGGAAGGATTTGGCGAATCTCGAGGCCTCAATTTGGCCATCAGGTATTTTAACACTAAAACCATTCGATACTTCATCAGATATTTGCTTCATAATGCCAGTAACTGAACTACTTTCTGATCTTAATCCTATCACTAACCCTTCGACTATATTCTTACCAAATCCTCTAAACAACTTTGAAGGAGACGTTAATCCTAGAGCTGACCTAACCGGCCCAGGTATAAGATTAACTAGTTCCTGAATAGTATTTGTAAGATCTGTAAACTTAGCTCTAATACCGTTTATAAACCCTACAACAACATTATAACCAAAATTATACAATGTTGTTAAGCCAGTCCCAACGGCACTAACAATCCTCGTAGGAAGATTGGTAACCTCTTGGACCATTCTTCCAACATGACCAGTAAAGTTACTAACAAATGTTCCAAAGTTTGTGGATATACCAGTAACATAGGTTCTGATATTATTTACGATTGAAACAAGAAGTGGGAAGAATCTTTCTTCAATAAACGTAGCAAAAACTGAAAATGGAGCAGTATAATCTATACCTGCAAGAGTTGTACCAAGACCAGAGAAGAATCCACCAACGGTTTCGGGTATAGTACCGAGGAATGGAAGTATATCATCAGTCAACAGTTTCTTAAATGATGTAAATGGACTGTTGAGAAAATCAGAAGAAGTAAATGCTTCTACCTTGCTGGCAAATCCATTAAGAGTATTTGGCAGATCTGTGAAGAAGAATGGTATGAATGTATTTTGAATAAAATCAAGGCCACTAGAGAACGCACCAGAAATAGCACTAGTTATTGGACTAAGAGCATTTTGTACTGGCTCAGCTACTGCAGATATTATACCAGGTATGCTATTAAAAGCTGGTGCGATTATATTATCTACTGTACCAGTTACTATAGCTCCAACAGCATCCATTGAGGCTTTAAATGGAGGAGCAAAAACACTGGTAATAGTATTAGTTATACCACCAAGCGCGAGTTCTATTACTCCTGGTATTCCGGTTACTGCATCTGTAACAAGAGTTCCAATTCCAGTAAATGCAGATGCAAATGCTCCACCGATAGCAGAAGCAACTGAGCCAAGACCAGGCAAAAAGTCTTCAGTAAGGAACGTTATAGTTCCGGTGAATGCATCTCTGAATCCACCACCAATATATGAAGCAACTGAACCAAGACCAGGCAAGAATGTATCTGTAAGAAAATTCTTGGCATGGCTAAAGGAGGCTACAAATTCATCAGTAATAATGGTGGCTAGTTTTGATATTCCTCCACCAACAGCTGCTACAACTGGACCAAATATATTTGAACCAAGCTGTTTAATAGCACCAAAGGCTCCGACAAATACTCCAATAGCCTTAGGAACAATAAGCTCTAGAATTGGTACAAGAGTAACATTTAAGAAGTCTGCAAATATATTATATGGAAGAGCTAGTAAATCTCCAGATATTCTTGCTATGGTGCCAAAGAAATTTAACCATGGCTCTAAGAATGATAGAACATTACCGATAGCTCCTACAAGTGGTCCGCCAACGTAAGAGACAAAAGATGTTATGCCTCCTAATAGACCACTTGCAAATCCACCGACGTCTCTTGCAGTATTACCTATTATACCGCCTATTCCGCTGAAGAAACTAGATATACCAACAAGAACAGATCCACCGAGGTTAAATACGTCAGTAGCAAAACCAGTTATCGTTGAAACGGTAGAACTAAACACTCCAACAATAGCAGCTGAAAAACCAGATACAAGACTAGCTGGATTAGAAAGGAAATCTCCAATTCCACCAGTTACTGCAGATATTCCTCCACCAATACCAGATAATATATCAGAGAGTTTAGTTTGAAGAGTGTCTACATACCCTTGAACCTCGTTAACAACATTAGATATAAATCCAGGTCCATCGAACTTCAAGAATAGAGTGAGCGGAATAGCGATGAAAGCTGTAAATGGAGCAAGTACACCAGCTATTGCAGCAGCTATAATCTTATTAGACTTCAGAAATTCCCATACATCATCTAAGAAATTAGCTATAGGTTTTCTGAATATATATCCTAGAATTGCTAGAGAAATAAGAATAGCAATTCCTATAACTAGAGGAATTGATGCAAATGACAGTGCGGCTAAACCAGCAGCGCCCAGTCCACCACTTCCGCCCATGAGACTTAGAAGGAAAGGTAAAAATCTAAGAGCTAGGCCAAGTAATGTTGTACTTACGCTGAATAGTATCTTAAAGTTTAAGAATGGGGTAAGTTTCATAAACAACAAGAAACCAGAAACTACCGCAAGATCTTCCCTAATTGGTTTATTCAAGGCCTCGATAATTTTATCAAAGAAAGGCAATTTATCTAGGCCCAAGAATGTAAGAAAATCAGCTACGCTGGTCTTCATATTATCTATGCCATCAAGAATATTGCCAAATAGATTAGCCGCTTCTACTAGGCTATCCTTAAATATAACTAGAATAGGAATAATTTCTTCTCTGAAAGCAGTATTTATTCTACCAAGAGCTTCTCTTAACCTGCTTCCAACAATAAATCCTTCTCTATCTACTCCGTCTTTGTTCGCGATTCCAAGAAGGCCTTGGAAGAAATCACCGAAGAACTCTATATCCTTCTTGATATCGTCTCTAACATCTTGAGGAATGAGTTCGCTTAATTTCGCTCTGGCTTCATCAAGCTTCGCATTGAAATCATCAAGCGGTTTATTGAATAGGCTTATTTCTCTGTCAGTTGGAATAGGAAGTATTCCAGCTGATTCACCATCATCACCTTCAGCGTCTTTAGCTATCTTATCAAGAATATCTTGTTGTTCTTTAAGAGCAGCCGCTATAAGGTCTTGTAGATCTAGTTGAGCCTGTAAAGCAGAATTGATAGCATCAATAGCGTCAAGCTTTGCATCTTTCTCATCTTTGAGGCCATCAATGATATCTTGCTGTCTATCAATTTCATCTTCATGAAGATCTTTAAGTTTATCTATCTCATCTTCGAGTTCTTTAATTCTCGGATTAGGGATAAACTTTGGTCTTTTTTCGCGCTCTCTGTTTACCTTTTTTACTGCCTCATACTCATCGCCAATAGCAGATATAGCATCCCTGATACCTTTTATCTGATCGTCTATCGCCTTTTTCTGAGCATCGGCATTTTTCTTTATATTATCAATTTCAAGTTTTGCTTGATCGTTAATCGCCTTTTTCTCAGCTTCGGCAGCTTTCTTAGCATCCTCAGCTTCTCTTTTTCTGATTAAGGCAATTCTTTCAAGTTCATTTCTTCTCTGTCTGGTAAATCGTTCTGGTATTCCTTCAGTTTCAAAATCAAAATCTTCAAGAGCTCGCTCAGCAGCTGTTACCTGATCATCAAGAGCTTGTTGTGCAGCATCGATAGCCGCAAGATTCATGTCCCTCTGAGATTCAACAAGAGCTACCGCGGCATCAGCAGCAGCATCTATGCCCTCTTTCTGTTCATTAAGAGCCTCAATTTGGGCTTGCGAAGCTTCTCTAGCGGCTGCTTGGGCTGCTTTGGCTGCTTCATTTCTAGCATCGATAGCCGCATTAGCTGCATCTTCTTCAGCGTCTAATCTGTCCTGTTCAGCATCCCATACATTATTTTCTTCTTCTCTTCTTTCATTATCCAGTTCTCTAAGAAGAGAAAGTTCATCTTGCAGACCATCTATTATGTCATCAAATGCTTCTTTTGTCCGCTCAAGTTCATCATTAGCCGCAGATATAGCAGATTCTAAGTCACCAACTTCTTGACCTAGTTGAACTAATTCTTGAAGCTTAAATGCAGAATCACCAATTACTTCTGATAGCTGTCTAAATATTTCATCGGCACCCTCACCGCCGGCAGCTATAGCATCAAATCCTTCTACTATAATCTCTGCCAGCCTGAGGAAATCCTGTTCAGGAGTTTCAGTATCTATTGCGCCAATATCTACAAGGCTATCGAACTGAGCCTTAACTCCGTCAAGGACATCTGAGAGTATACTTAAATCTCCTTCTTGGAATCCCTCCAAGAAAGTATTCATTAAGTTGGCGCCCCAGGTATCAATGTCCTTGAGTGGTCCACCCTTTGGCGGCGAGAAGGCTTCGAAGAAGAATGCAATTCCTTCAGCTACAGCAGTAGCCGCTTCAATTACAAACTTTCCACCTTCAAGAATACCTTCAGCAAAAGCAGTAAGTAGACTAGTACCCCATTCTAACCATGCATCTGGACCATCTGGCCCATCTATTGCATCGGACAATATGCCTTTAAATGAATCAACAGCTGTTTCTCTGGCGCCAGCAAATAGTTCTCCAAATGCAACGCCAAAGGCCTCAAGAGTTGTTTGGTTTTCAGATAATGTATTAACAAAATCATTGAGATCTTCATTAATACCTTCAAATATCGGTCCACCAAAAGCTTCCTTAAGTTGGAAACTTATGTCTCTAAGATTTGAAGTTAATTGTGAAAATGTGCCTTGTTGACTTTCAGCAAAACCAGAAAACCGTTCATCAATAATTTCTTGAACGGCTGTCATAGCCTGGTTTACGCTGCCCTGATAAGAACCATTCCTGTCAAACTCAAGGCCCTTGCCTTCTAGCAGGTCTCTAGCAATACCAAATCTAGCAAACTGTTCAAATGCTTCACCAAATCTACGAGATTGTAGATTAGTAAAAGCCTGAACTACTTCCTCAAGAGGTGCATGAAGAGCTGATGCGAGATCAATTGCTCTACCAAGATTTTTCTCGACTGAAAGACCAAATGTTTCCAGCCTAAGAATAGCTTGAGTAATTTCAGGTAAATCAAAAGGAGTTTCCTTTGCCGTTTCTTTAGCAAAGGCAAACGCGTTTTCAGTCTGTTCACCAGCCTCTTCAGCACTCAAACCAATAGATTTGAATAGGTTAGTAAACTGAAGTTTAAACTGCTGAACGTCAGAGCTTACTTGAATAAAGCTCTTTCCAAATTCTATGAGAGCTGAAGTACCTTGCTGAATTAAACTACCAAGAATGAAACCGCCAGCGGTTTCTAAAAGACCTGTTCTAATGCCAAGAACGGCTCTGTTAAAACCAGAAAGACCACGTTCAGTTTCTGTAAAAAATCTTCTTTGAAAGTTATTGGCGTCTCTGCCCAAGTCACGTATTGATGAACTAATAACACTGAAGCCTTTTGTGTCAGCCTCAGACTTTAAAAGAATTCGTGACAGGAAAGCCAATTATTTTCTCAGTTCTGCCCTCTTTATATCAAATCGGGCCTTACACAGCTCTTGAAATCTTAACACCTGATCTTTGTTGAATGAAAAATCAGAAACTAAAGTTTCAAGAGCACTAAGATGATACATCATAAGCATGTTTGCTAATATATCTTCCGCTTGTGGTATAGTAGTTAGCCGCATGTCCCTCAATTGGGCAGAAGTTTGTTGTTGCCTTCGCTTGTATAGTATATTAGATTGCTTAGCCATCTTCGCCTGCCTTACCGAGGAACTTTAGCATACCAGGAGATAATTCAGATTTTCTTTCTGACCAAGATTTTTGTCGATCAAATGACTTTACGAATTTCATAAAATGTTCATGACCTTCCTTAGTCATTGCTCCAATATTGGCCATAAAATCTCGAACTACGACCTCTCGTTCTCTTTCTCTTGATCTATCCTCTGCCTGACAAAAATAGTATATTGTTTCTTTTATTGTCAATTCTTGAAGAATGTAGGCGGAACTAAGGTAGAAGGGTTCCCTACTGAGTCTGATGACGAGGAAGTCGAACCATTGGAACGTAAGTCCTCCAGTCTTTCCTTCAGATTCTTTACCGTCTGAGACTCCTCCGAAAATTTCTTCAGTGAGGCTTGTATTGTTTCCTTGCTCGGAAGATACTCCTTCGTCGACACTAGTAAATTTTTAATCATCTTCTCGACAATCTTAAAGCCATTTATCTCGAGAATTTGATCAATTACCCAGAAAATTTCTCTGAATGAAGCTTCATCAATAGCTTTCTTGAGTCTTTCAAAATCCTCTGAATCTCTCTCTATTTCAAGACCTTTGGCTATAACAGCATATCTAATATCAAACAGCTTTTTTCCGACAACAGACAGAGTTTCCATGTCAGAAGTATCTTCATTAATTTCGCTTGTTATTTCTCCTAAAACTTTCTTGATGTCAAGATTAGATCCATATAGATCCTGAAAAGCCATAGCTTTCTTAGAAGGAAGCGGCCGAATTTTAAACAATTCCGTAGAAATATATAGCTCTTCAGGTTCTTTGTTTGCAAAAACTCTTGCTGACATATTTTCGCCTTACCTATTTCAAATTATGGTGTGACCTGTTCCAGGTCAATTCTAACAACAGCTGCACCAGTATCAGTGGTAACAATGCCATCGTCGTTTGGATATGCTTCTACTTCTATCGGAAGAGTAGAGGCTGCGCCTCTTGCCCAGGACTGTTCGCCGGCAGCACCTGTAATCTGGGCCTTGAGGAATATAATTCCGTCAATAAGACCAGAGTCTTCATCAAGATTGAGGAAAGCCATTCTGAAGTTAGTAAGAGCCTTAGGCTTAGCGAGATACATACGATTCTCATTAGCCACAGGCTGAGAAACAGTATCGCCTTCCATAAACTTCTTACGATTAGCGATTGTTACTTCACCAAGAGTAGTTCTTCCAAGGAAGCGCGTCTCTTGTGGAGTCTTGCGAATTTCGCCTCTTTGCTGGGTAACGAAACCCGAAGCGTCGATAGTATGCGGTAAAGTAAGCGGTTCAGTGGTAAGACCGAGATCTTCCCACAGATACGTCGCATTTGGTTCATAGGTTGATAGGTCAATAACGTCCGACAGTTTGGTCGGAGCTGGACCAGTCGTTGGCGCCCAAAGAACTCGAGCAATACGAGCCTTTACCTGTGTATTATCGCCGCGATAAAACTCGGCCATATCGCCTCCTTAAAGAGTTAAAGCAAATCTTCTGACTTCGCGGTCGAATATATTCTCAACGCTGCCTCTAAATCCAGGGTCTCTATCGAGTTTGCCAAAAAGATCATTTGGCTCTGTCCCTGGATGTAAAACATAAGCTGCGAATATATCATCTCCACCTTCATTAGACTGAAATTTTAATGCTTTTCCATTTTTTGGAAATATAAAATGTGGCTCAGTTCCTTCGACAATCCATGATGCTTTTGGATCAGTGTTTTGAACACTAAGCTCATATGAATCACCGAAAGTTGAGGTTCTAAATCTCCATGAATTAGCAAAAGAACCAGTTTTTCTGGGCGAAATGTTTTTGAGTGTTGATGTTGCTCTTCTACCGACAGCTTGAATGCTAGATCTCTGAATTTCTACAAAACCTTTTTTGCCTCTAACTACTCGGTTAGCAGCAATTCTTGAGTCGTAAATAATATTCAGTTTAATCATCTATGCCGTACCTCCCATTGAGTTTCCATTCCTCGAATGAAAATACTGGCTCCTGTAGGTAGAATTGATGATGTTGGTTCGTATCTCATGAAATCTAATGACTTAGCTATTCCATCTAAATTACTGGCTGGATAATTATCAAACATATGTAGCTGAGCTTGCAAATACCTATCTAATATTTTATCCAGCCTAGTAACATTCGAGTCTCTTACAAAAGTCCTTAGATATACCTGAGTGTTCCATGTCATGACCTTACCCTGTTGAGAGACTTCGGTCGCATACACGTCTGAACTAAGAATAGCTAGTGATGGCCATGCTTTAATTTCTTTGACACTAGTGGCACTTCCAAGAAAGATATCCCTGTAGTTTTCTAGTTCAATTTGATCATTCGTCCATAAACCATGAACATAATCCAAATGAGATCGAAAATGTAAATTAAAGATCTCTTGGATTTTCTTCTTGATTGCTTCTGGCGAATTTTCAAACAATTAAATGCCGCCATCAAAATTTCTTGTTACTCTACCCCGTAAGAGTCTTGCAGCTTTGTTTTCATTATCATAGTGCCTAAGCTTAGAAAGATCTCTTAGACCTATGTATCTATCTACGTTATCAGCCTGATCTGAAATAGTAGGAGCGCCATTTCTTTCATTTTGGGCTTGAAACGTTTCTGCGTCTATAAGGCCTGAACCTCCACTATCTATAATGGCTTTCAGACCTCTATCATATCTACGCCAGAATGCTGCTTCTCTCGATCCTTCAGTGTCATCAATAAGAGAATGAAGAGTCGAGAGAGATAAAGCCATGATTCCCCATGTTGCTAAAGACTTAATAACTTGCCATGATTTTGGAGAGGCGGTAACACTTATTGGGGTGCTAATACCTATTCCAGAAAGCATGCCATTTACTTCGCCTTCAATGAGTGCTATGGCTTGGTCAGCTTGATCAATAGACACACCACCATCTGTGTCAATGTCTAATCCATTGACCATTCGTTCTATGTCTATTACCTGGACGTAGTCATGCGGCATTTAGGTTAACACCTGGATATAAGCAATCTTTTCAGGCCACTTCATATCAGGGAAAGCATTAATGCCAACACCTGTTTCCAAAATCCATGGGTCTTGATGGTTCTGAGTCCATGAATACAGGCCAGTACCACCAAAATCAATTGGATTTGGAGACGTTGCTAAGTTACCAACAGGGGCCTTAGGTAGAAGAATAATATGCTTCGGACTAAGAATATCCTGTCTCACAACGGCTGGAACGCCAGAACTGTCATAAGCTCTGGAACTTATCTTTGCTGCGTAGTCAACAAACTCTAATCCAGTAAAGTCAGTTAACAATGCTCTTGCGATGCTCGGAGTTATCTGCGTTACAGAACCACCAGCCCTGAAAAGAGCTAATTCCTGGAAATTGGTGACATTAGCAAGATGACGGAAAACCTTTGGGCTACCGACCATAACTTCAAAATTTTCACCAGTAACGTCAGACATTTCCTCTTGCCATCTTGAAATATCAGCTAGAGGATTTGCACCAGTCTGGTCCCACTTAGTAAATGATGTTGCACCACCGGTATAAATACCTGGGAAGTTAACAGCAAACTTAATTCGCTGATCATCATATGCGATTTGACCAGTAAGAGCGTTTATTCTCAGCCATTCAAGTCTTGCATCAACGGCCTGTCGAAGACGAGCAACATGACGAAGAATCTTAGCCTGAGCCTCACTCTGCATCTGACCAATGAGACCGTTGTTGTTGTCACTATCGCGAAGGCCAAAGATTCTAAGTTCTGATTCCTGGAAAACAGCCTTGAATCTTATATAGGCAAGCGAAGTACGCATCTGAGTCAGTATCTCACGCTGATCTCTAGGTGCTTCCTGATCGATAGTGATGAAAGGAGCAATTGGAGCCTCTGGAACTTCAATGTTAATGAGCAGTTCGTCAGAAGCAACTGGCTGCTCAGGGAACCATCTAGCTCCGATGTAGTTGGTATTGATAGGGTACGAGGTAACAAGACCCTGGAGCTGCGGCTGCTGGAGAAAAGCAGGAAGTGCAATCATTTACAGCCCTCTCTTCGTAAAGTTGACTCTGTTGGCAAGAGCTGTCTTAGCTGATGTGCCTACTGCGCCAAAGACATCAAGGTCAATGCAGAGATTTTCATCAACCCAGCCTTCAACAATGATTGTAGATGCTTCATCTCCATTACGGACATTAACATCTTCTATAAGAACCCCAACCACTTCCTGTGCCGCATGAGCAACACTATGAGGATAGGCTTTGCCTGTGACTGAATCAACAGAAACTACCTGGCCTGCAAATATTAATCTATCACCATCAGCATCAGCGGCGACTGGGCCGTTTTCACCTCCAGCAAAAGTATATGCAGCAGGAACAAATTGGCGACTAAGGAGGACATCCTTATGCGCCTGATAACTGCCCATAGTACTTCTATAAGGCATAGTTTACTGGTCCTCTTTGAAATTAAAGCCTGGAACAAGACCACTCTTCGACCACATTTCTCTACCAAGCTTTTCAGCCTGTTCAAGATCCATAGTCGAATTCGGCTTAGTGCCATCTTCTGGGGTCTTCTGACCGAGTTCTACAGCTGGAATACTATCGAGAAGCGTGCCCATTGCCTCGAAAATATTAACTGCCTTATTCTTGCCATCAGCTGTAGAAAGCGTTATAGCTCGAGTAGCTTCAGCATTAGATGCAAGCATAATCGGCTTAACAACATTCAAAATGGCAGGTGGAACACCCCTAGCGGAGTGCTTCTCTATGATAGCCTCAACCGCAAGATTGTGGCTACGCTTGGATTCTCTTTCGAGCTTGGTAGCAATATTCTGAACGTTTAGCTGATGAGCTCTCCATTCAGACGCACTAAGAGTAATGGTTTCCTCCGGCTTTGGTTCTTCAATAACCGGCGGACTTGTTGGCTTGGAAAGATCAGTGGTAGGCTTAGGCTGTTCTACCTCTGTCTCTTCCTCCTCGGCAACAGATTCAAGATCCTTTACACCTGTTACCTCGGTCTCTTCTACTTCTGCCATATCTACCTCCCGAGGAAATACATAGCCTACATCTTTTGACATAGGCTGCTTCGACAGAGCTATATGAGGTAGCTCTGCTAAAACCGGGTCATTGGTGAGGGCGACATGCATAAGAGTTGGGCCATGCATTTTTCTCTCACCATTAATTATAGCCTGCTCTTGGTATTCAGCGTCATATTTCGGAGACATAAAAACATATTTTCCATCCGAAATAACCTGTTTACCTTCTGCGCTAAGCTTAAAAGTACCCTTAAGAACCCAGTGTTTTTCCTTGTCTTTTTCAATTTTCAAGGATTTAGCCCAACCTAAAGCGCCTGGATCACCTAAGAATCCATGTCCTATTTGAAGAGGCACCTGCCTATCTATAGGAGCATTTGGATGTAGAACTTTATTCTCAAAGTTTGACTTCATTTTCGCTAACATTTGCCGAGTCATAGAAAATGTTTCATATCTCCAGTCAAACCATTCTCCAGTATGATGAACGACAAATTCTACAGTATCATCTTCTTTGACGTCTTTGTCCAGAGTAAACATGAGAGAAACAGATCTATCTTCAGTAGGAACAATTTCATCCTTCTGAAGATCAAGCTCTTCATCTTGCTCATCGTTTTCTGGATTTTCATTCGGATCAAATTCATCAATGTCCTGAGCGTTCATACAAACCTCAACAAAAAAATGGGGCTGGAAATAATCCAACCCCAGACAATTCTCGGCAATTGTGGTTTTATCTTATAACTAGCCAGACAAATTAGAAACGTTATCGCAATTCAGAACATAACCTCTGCCAAAATTTGTTTTACAGAAATCTTTATTAATTTTCCGTCTAAGCCTAAATATTATCTGTTTAAAAGAGTTAAAGTCCATACCATTTACATCTCTGATTGGGCTAGGATGCTGAATACAAAGTTCCCGTAAAACATCACCTTCAAGAACAGTAAGTTGCACAATCTTACTACCAATTTGTAACAGCCCGGCCTCAAAATAAAAAGTATATTCGCCGAACCTATATGTAGTCATGTTATCTCATAATTTCTCTTTAATTCCATTGACGGCTTTAGAGAAACTACTTCTCCTTTAACGACTGTAAAAGTAAGTTCGCCATGATTTTGTCCTCCAGCTGATAATAGTTTAACTACAGCCGGTTCAGTAACAAAACTGATTAACTCATAGACCAGATTAGGATAAGCGCGGACAAGCTTATACAGGTCTTCATTTCTATTTTCTAGATTGCTCATGATAGCACCTTGTTATAGGTTTCTATTACTATCTTATTCATTTTAGAGGTTGAGTATTCCCAGAGGTAGTTTTTAGCTCTTTCCAAGGAAGCATCACTCATGGTGGCCCTAAGTTGTGGGTCAGCCATAACCTTCATGATTTCAAACATGAGCTTTTTCTTTGAAACGATTGGAAGCAGGGTTCCAACATGCCAAGTATCCCATTCAATTGGATCTATAAGAATACCAGCCTCACCAACTACCTCAGATTGAGAGCCAGAATCATTTACACATATTATTGGTACTCCACAAGCCATAGCCTCACCTAGAGGTAGGTTAAATCCCTCAGCCTGAGATACGCTAATAAACAAATCACAGAGATTGTATCTTTCTACGAGACTATATGAGTTCAAAACAAGATTATGAGCTTTCTGAGCAGCTTTAGGGTCATTATCCCAGTCTATAGCTGAAACAGCGATGTCATCTATAGGAGTAGGATCAGAATATGAAACACCATGCGTCTGATTAAAATTTGGAGGTATACAAACCATTTCAGATACACCATTATATTCAATAATCTGATCTAATGCCCAGCCATTCATCATATTATGTTCAAAATTCTGAGTATGCATGTAAAGAACTAAATCAGTAATGCCTTCTTCCTTTAACATTCTGACAGTTTCAATAACCCTTGGGTGTTGCTTAGTTCTCTTATTTCTACCAAAAAATCCGATAACAAATTTATCTTGCCAACCAACGCCTTCTTTGAGATTTCTTCGTTCTTCTTCAGAAAATCTCCTGAAAGGAGCATGATTAACTCCGTGAGGAACCCAATCTACATCAACATTTTCCTGGTCTCTAAATAAATCTGAGCCCCATTTCAGATAAGTTATAGGCTTTGCTATCATTCTAGCCATTTCGCCAAATCCTCTTGGAATAGGAAAACCTTCAACAGGAAAATATGCTATCACAGGTATCTGACACTTAATTGAAGCTAGCATATTAAGCCAACTTGCAATATTTCCAGCGTCATAATTGAGCCACAAGATATTCGGTTTATCTTTAGTTATCCATCGGTGAAGAATTTCTGCTGTAATAGGACTATGTCCTGGCCTCCATACTCTCCATGGATCATCTTGTTTAGGTTCAGTATTTTCATCTTGAACACCAATCTGAGTAACATTAAATCCTGCCTGCTTAAAGCCTTGGCCAAACATTTTTTCAACAAGACCGAATCCAGTGGTAAGATTTGGAGCATCTCCGATGATGCCTACCGTGATCTCTTTAGGGTCAATAGATACCCTCACAGTTGGTCTATCGAATGTATCTGCCTCACTTGGGCGATATACTGCAATAGGCTTTTCAATAATTTCTATGTATTGTTCCTTAATATTCTCCACTGAATATTTGCTGAGATCAGGCCATGCAAATGAATCAGCTTGATTATCAAGGGCCACTTTAGTTTTCTCGATAAGAATTGATATATCAGACCATGTAGCTGCTCCTGATTCAGGCATACCACCTGAATTATGCACAATAGGAAGACATTTAGAGGCCATAGCTTCAAGAGCTACCATACCAAAATGCTCCATCGAAGATGGATATTTGGCTTCATAACCAGCAGCATGCCAATAAACTTTTGATTCAGCGTATAGTTTTATAAGCATGCCCTGCGAAACATCGTGCATGAAACTTATATTATGATTCCTAGCAAGTTCAACACATTCATCATAGTATTGCCGATCTTGAATAGAGCCAACAATAATAAGCTTGGCTTCTGGATCATCAAGACGTTTAAAAGCTTCTATCATGACCTTGTGGTTTTTGTTATTTCCATCAGGTACTTGAAAAAATCTACCAATGGTTAAAATCTGTCTTTTCTTTTCAACAGAAAAGAACTGCTCAAGATTAAGAACTGGATAAACAACATGAATATCATCTTCTTTTCTTTTCCAGCGTTCTACAATCTGTTGCTTTGTGAAACTAGAGTTTGTAATTATAGTGTCGTATCCATTGGTATCCCAAACAAATTGAGGATAAAAACACAGGATTATATTTCTCCTAGCCAGAGGAGGAAGCATGAAACCATGGTTAATATTGATAAAGACATCATAAAATTTGATTGATGGAATATCCAAGGGGACGAACGTTACTTTGTCCCTGAATTCATCGCCCATGAATTCATAAATTTCTTCATTTCTATCCTGTTTGTAGTGATCAATCATAACCGTAACGTCATAATTATCCTTCAAGGAATCTATCAGGCTAAGAGAGTGATTCTCTCCACCAGACTTAGTTCCATGATGAGAAGAATAAATACATATTTTCACTAAATCACTCCTTGAGGTAAATCTCTAACAACATAATATCTATCTGTAAGTGAACCTTCAGTTTCAAATCCAGAACCTGGTATATTAATATAATGCAGCTCTTTTTCTTTAAGTTTTTCCTTATCTATCCAGCCATAGTGAATAACACAAACATTCCAGTCTAAACATCTATGAGATACTCCACTAACCCACTCATGAACTTTACCATTCCAGTTAAGATCTATTTTTTCATCTCCAATTTTTGACCGAAATATTCTTGGGTGTGTCTCCCAGCCTCCTAAATTGGCGGCATATTCATAATTATTATTTATTAAATTACATTGTCTTATCCTAACAGATAAAACATCTTCTGGAATTTCCGACAATAATGGCCTTAAAACATTTCTAAACTTTACACCAAACTGTTCATCAGAATCTAATCTTATTATCCAGTCTGAATCACAATGTCTAAATGATATATTTCTCTGAATTGAAAAATCTCCAGGCCATATACTCTGTAAAATAGTAACTGGAATAGGAGAGCTACTCATATATTTGCCTATCTGCCTGAGAGTATCATCTTGACTTCCACCATCTACAATAATAATTTCATCTGCAAAATCACAACTCTCAAGAGCTCGATAAACGTTTTTCGCGTCATTTTGTACTATCATTGCTACAGATATTTTAAAGCTCACTATATGCCTCCGCTAATAATCTGCCTACATTTAAGGTAGAAAATGTGCTATTGGCTCTGCGAAGAGCTTTTCCGCCAAGCTCGTTTCTCATAGCGCTATTATTCAACAGCATGACTATCTGATCTCTAAGTATATCCCAAGCTCTTGGCGGAAATAATAATCCAGCTTTGGTAACACCAAAAATATCTCTAGCTGACCCAGTGTCAGAACAAATAACAGGTAATCCAGTGGACATACCTTCAAGAATAACCATGCCAAACTGTTCAACCCATGAGTTTGCAGGATTATATGCATCTATCTTCGGAATAGATGGAACAACAAGTATACTGCCAGATCTATAAAAACTGGCTAGACCAGAGTATTCAATCTTTCCATGATACTTCATATTGACCTTACACTTACTTGCTAAGGTCTGATATGGCCTGATGTCTCCTTCGCCCGCAACATGCAATTCAGCCTTTAAACCAGTCATGGCGACAATAAGGTCCCACAACCCTTTTTCTGGTGCTAACCTTCCACAGAATAATACAATATTATTATTACCTGTATTAATACCAGGCTTAAAATAAGTAGTATCTACAGCACTAGGAATAATCTGAATCTTTTCATCTGGAACACCTTCAAGCAAGAGCATATTCTTAATCATAGCCGTTCTAGCGATAATTAAATCGGCATTAGCAGATAGAGCACCAGCATTACCGCCAGAAATACCAAAAGGTAAATTATCGAAGACAGTAACCGACTTTTTTCCGTTGAATTTTGAGAGTATAGACTGGCTATAATCCCGATAAAACTCGCTAACATCAAGAATATCAAACTCGCCAGATATAATATCTTCAATATCGACATAAGAACGCTGCCTTATCTTTCCTTTATCCCAGAAATTGTTTTTTTCAAATTTAGTTGCGCAACAAGCTACGTTAATTTTTTCTAGAGATTGTGAGTGAACTTCACTAAAAATAACGTAGTCCTGATGATTTGATACATTTCCACGTACATATCCAAGATTTATACTCATTATATTGTTTCCTTATCGCGATAACATTGCAGGATGATGACTGTCAACGTCAACTCACCTATCTAATAGGACTACACATCCACTTCCATTGCACAATCAATACATTCTGGTCCAAGATCTTCATATTGAACCAGAGCAACATATGGCTTACCAGCTTTATTATATTCACCAGACCTCTTTAGGTAATGATCAAAACAAATTAAATCTGGAGCAATAACTTTATTTGCTTCTAAAGGTACGTCTGTCCAGGTAACAGTAGCTTTATTATTCATTAGCGCGGTAAATCCTTAAACATAGCTTTGACTTCTTCAGAATTAGATCGCTCAGTATAGTGTGTGATAGTTACGGGAGAATACATAACCTTGAAACCAGCTTCTCTAGCCTTAAGACAATATTCTCTGTCGCTACCCCAATGCGGATAATATTCATCAAGATTACCAATGGCATCTCGAAGCTTTTTATTTATCATAAAACAGGCACCAGTAACCCATTCAACTTCTTCCTCCTCGAAATAGTTGATATTGAGTTCATTCATGCCACGATGTGACCCAACTCCATAAGCGCCAGCATGATTGATGAGTCCCGAATCATCAAGGAGCTTACATCCGACCACACCTGCCATACTCCGTTCTCCGCAGTCAATAAGATCTTCGAGCCATCTTTGGTTAACAACGAGATCAAGATTAAGGAGGACGGCCCACTCAGCTTCAGATCTCTCAAGGCCGATGTTATTTGTTCTTGTGTAGCCCTGTTGATCTCGATTATATAACACGAAGTCAACGTGACCTTTGGACCAGTAATGGTCACGGATAAATTCGGCTGTTCCATCATAACCCCGATCAATAACACAGGTAAGAGTATATAACTCTCTTGGAGTAAATTGAATAATTGAGTTCAGACATTGCCTAAGGTAATCCAAGGAGGGCTCGTCTACAACATGAACTGATACAATTAAATCAGCTTTAGTCATGAATTCATCCACTTGACGAACATCAGGAGGACGGTTGGACACACAATAGCTAGGGCACTGCACCATGTGTTCCACTTGGCCGGAACCGGGTCCGGGCGTGCATAGCACTGCTTGCATTCGAATTCATGCTCGTGGTCAAGATTTGGCATCGAGCTTCTCGATTATCATATTCCACATAGTATCAGCAGATTCCTGAGTAGCTCCATCATCAAACAGGTGGTAATGGCAAAATCTAAATGGAGCCTGGTTTCTTCTAATACTAATTTGTTTTCTTTCTAGATTAATTTCAAAAAAGTCTACGTGAAGTGTCTCTAGCTGAACTTGAAAATCTTCGACGGTCATAGACCCACAATAGTTGCAAGAGAGCGTACCATTTACTTTGTCCCAATCAACTGGCCTGCCCCATTTTTTCATGGCATTTGCACATGTTGAATTAAGTCTAGGCTGCGCAGCTTCCATTTACCAGTTTTCTCCTGAAGTTATTTTAGCATATAATTCTAGATATTCAACTGTAGATTTGCTCTTGTCAAAATATGCTTCAGCATATCCTCTACACGTATCTCTGTCAATTTCGTCTATAGTCTCTACTGCTTCTATCATTCCTTCTTTGTTATAACAGCCGCCAGAACCATGCTTGTATTCATCAAAAGGTAAGACAAATGCAAGCTTACCAACAGCTGGAGAAACAAGCTCGGGGATGACACCATTGTAAGAACCAACAACTGGAGTACCACAAGAAATAGATTCCGAAACAATAATAGCTCCGGCTTCGCACCACCTGACTGGGTGAAACAAAGCCTTAGCATTCTGTAAAAGACTGAGTTTTTCTTCACCACCAACATCTCCAATAAATTGAATATTATCTCCGATTTTTGGCTTAACGAATTTATCAAAATATGCTGAATCCCAGGCTGGCCCACAGATTTTTAAGACGTTTCCTGTTTCAATGGCAACTTCAACTGCGATATCAACACCCTTGTAGTCATTAACGCTGCCCATGTAGAGAAGATAGTCGCGAGTTGGATTATTAATAGGCACAAAATAATCAGTAGGAACGCGATTGTAAACAACCGGGTAAGTAGCAAGTTCGCCATAAAGATGTTTCCTTTGAGCATATGATATACAAGCAGTATTAGGCCCTCTTTTAGCAAGGCCTTGAAGTGTATTAATTACTCTAGATTCATATCTAAAGTGACCAGTTAAATGCTTATCATGCGTAAAATCATGAATAACGTCAAAATAGGTTCCACGGTGTTTCTGGGCTATAAGAGAAGCATACTCTTTTCCTTCTGACCCTAGAAAAGTAATGACTTCTGCTCCTTCAAGATACGAACCATCTCTAGCAAACAATGTAACCTTATGACCAAGTTTCACAAGATCTTGTCCAAGCCAATACGCTACCCGTTCAATACCACCGTATCTCTCAGGCGGACACTGGATTATTGGAGTTACTACTAATCCGATTTTCATTAAAATTCTTCCTTGCCATTAAAGTAATAACGTCGTGTTTATTTCCATGTTTATCTACTCTGTCATCTCTCTGGCAATGCGTAACATCGAACTTATTGAAAGCTTTTCTGAGAGACTTGTGGTCAAAAAATTGCTTGTGTTCCGTAGTTGGATAAGCATGAAGATAAGGAACAGACACTATAACCAACCCACCCTTATTAAGAGCAGCATATATATTATCAACTACGGTTTTTAACTCTTCATCATCAAAATGTTCAAGTGTATGAAAACTGATAATTGTATCATACTTAGGCTCATCTGGTAATTTCTGTCTAATATCATGGGCAAAGAAATTACCTACTTTTCTACGATATGCAAAAGACAGAGCATCATTATCTATATCTAGGCCATTAAGAGAAGTAGCATTCTCGCATAATTCCCATGCAACCTCAACTTCAGCTCCGTGATTACAGCCTATAAATAAAACATTTCCAAATATACCATCCTTCAGATCATTAATGATCATGCCATTAATATGATCTTTCCAATATTGTGCTTCTATATACGGGGCTACAGCCATGGCCTACTCCTTCATATATATAGTTGGTCTTGAATTCCAGCCTTTGGCTACCTTTTTAAGCTGTTCACCTATTAAAGAATTATAAGCTCTAGCTGCTCCAGTTTCAGGAACCCACTGATCATTTATCAGATATTCTTTAAAGTGTGTTCTTGCAGGTCTAGTCCAACAATTACTAGTACTGAAAAAAGTACCAATAGTTTTTATACAGGTTTGCATAAGTTGCATTGGCTCTGGATCTCTTTCAAAAACCTCATATGAACATACTAAATCTGCTTTTGAAACTTTATTTATATCAGTTATGATATCAGCCTTGACATGAAATGCAGGAAAAAGACAGTCACGAACAAACTCATAGGTGCGAGGAACAGGATGGAAGTAGACCACATCAGTAGAAGGATAAAGTTTAGACAGTAGGAGAGCATGAAGACCAATAACGCTATGAAAGTCAAGAATATTTTTTGGTTTATATTCAATTCTTTCCAGGAAGTTGTAAGTGGTAAAGACTTCATGCCCGGTAAAGTTAAAACTGCCGAGGCAAGTATAAAGCCATTCCGAAGTATCAAATTCATTCATATCCTCAAGGTGTTCTTTTTGGAAAGGCGCATAAGCTTCCCATTCATCTGTAACCTCATCTTCAGTATATTTATAACACAGAGAATGAGCATCATATGGAGATCTTCTGACCCCTAGCTCTTGACCTTCCCAATCAATAACCATATAAAGCAGTTTATTAAAAAGTTTCTTTCTAGTCATGCCAAAGAGTCTAGTCCAGTGCTGATCCCCAGGACATAGATATAAACCTGTTAGAGGATCTCTATCAGCCAGAGATAAGTTCATCAATATCCTCTCTAACGGCTGTTAGATTCCATGAGTACAGATCCATTGGAACCAAAACATCTATCTGCTGACTTTTCCACCTATGATCAGGCTTTTCATCATGTACTGCTCTAAAGTAATTTACAGCAGCTCCATAATGAATACCACCTGTCGAGCTGATATGCCTATATCCACATTTGCATATAAAAAACCAGACTTTAACTTTCATGTCTTCTCCACATAACTGGCCTTGCATTCCAGCCATGGCCTACTGCTTGATATTCATGAATTCGAAATTCGTCATTGACATATCTCGTTACTTCAGAACGATGAACTTCTCCATCATCTGTTTCAAAATATGTATAATGACCATGACAGGCTGCAGTAAAAGAGAAGCTAACAGACATAAATTCAGGGTTTAGACGCATCATGTCTCTGGCAGCTTCTACTGGATTTTTCATGTGCTCAAGAAATTCATAAGAGAGAATCAGATCTGCCTTTGGCGGAAGATTTTCTCTCTTAGTCTTGATATACATATTGTCAGCTTCATATGCTTTCTTTATCTGTTTAGCAAAATTAGACTGCATGCCAGGCACATTGAAATAAACTATCTTAGCTTCAGGCCAAAGCCATGATGCTATGAGAGAATGCATCCCTAAGCCTGCTCCCCAGTCTACAATAATACGCGGTTTGAAGTCAGGGTAGTCAGCTTTAAGAAAACGATATGTACCATATAGACTCTTAACGGTGAAAACAAAAGAAGCCAGCGCTCCATAGAACCATTCAGATCCTTCATATTCATCTTCCTGATTTTTATCAGCTTCCCATTCTGCAACCACATCAGGATGATTATGAAAATCTGTCAGGTTTCTAGCTTCTTCTCGGTCTCTTTTTGGCATATTAAGCTCTCTTGCTTCAAAAGAGATCATATCATCCAAGAGAGATTGTGATAAGGCGGCCAAACTCATGCCATCAAATAATCTTGATGTAAGGTCGGGCATAGAAAAGTATCTTCCCTTACCCTTCGGGCTTGAGGTTGAATCAGTAAGAATCTTAATCCACTCCATCAGTAACGATACGTCTAGGCTTTCTTGGAGTTATCTCCGTATCGAGCGCTGGAGTATTGAATCTTTCAGAGCGACGAGGACCTCTAGGATTACGAACTGGGCCTCTTGGAGTAGCTTGTTTCATATTAAGCAGTTCTGAGACCTTTGTGGCTCTTTCATCAATAACAACGAAAATACGATCTTGTTCCTCTGGTTTTAATTCATGAAAATCTTCTGGAATACTTGGAATAGTCTTGAGAATTCTCTCTGCCAATTCTAATAGAATAGCTTCTCTTCTAGTTTCTATGTCTTCTCCTGCCATTACCACTCTCCTTTTTCAGTAGTGAATCCATTATAATAACTATTAGCTTTATCAACTTTTTTCCATACCGCTATGTTATAAAGATTTGGCGGGTTGTAAGGAAAATAAATACACTCAAATCCAGCCGCGGCAATAATTTTTTCAAATTCATACTGATATTTGAAATTATGTTCAAGATGTCCAGTGTCATGAGCATTAAAGGACCTAGAATTACAAATTAACAATCCATCATCTGTAAGTATATTTCTGAATTTTGTAACTAGTTCTTCAGGATCATTTTCATGCTCAAAATATTCAAAGCACATAATGATGTCATATGATATTGGAATAAAATCACTGCTCTTTATAGCTTTCCAATTATTTGGAAATGCTGCTTGTTTATTAATATAAAAATCAGCAAATTTAATTGTTTGTCCTCGATCTACGCCATCAACATAGTATCCTTCATTAACTGCAACTAATGCTTCACGTCCAATTCCACAACCATAATCCATGACAAAAGAAAGATTATGGGTTCCATATTTGTTAAGAATATTTTTTACGACTTTTTCACGATATCGCTCTTTAATACCTGAAGATACAGTAGCTTTTACAGTAAGAAGATCCCAAATAACAGCATCTGTATTATCATAGATAAAATCTAGCGACTCACCTTTATCAAGATGCTCTTTAAAAAGCTGTGATCCTCGCATTTTAGAGGCAGCTTCTTCACGAGAAATGTTGAAGAATTCCATAGCATCTTGAATACAAAGCTCATACTCTTCTGGATCCATACCATCGCCATATGGGCTAGAAATTAAATTCATGTTATTACTTTGCTCCTAATGTTCTTAAAATCTATAGCATCTTGAATTAAATCAGGTGACGCTAAAACATTTTCTCTACATGGTATATTTTCAGCCCATAATATTTGTTTTCTTTCTTCTGGAATTCCTTGTATAGAGCCGAAAGCTCTTACGGCAAATGTTTTTCTAGTGAAAACAAGCTCAAGCTGTTTTACATCATCATATAATTTTTCAATAAGCCAGCCACTTCTCATATAACCACACTGATTAGGATAATCTATTCCAAGTACATGCTCAGTCTTTCTAGAGTTAAATGAGATATAACCAGCCGGAGCAGAATGTTCTATCTGCCGGATCAAATTGAATGGATTAGCTACCCAGCTCAATAGCCCATCTACCCAGATAAAATCATACGAATCATTAAGAATAAAATCTAAATGGCCAGAAAAATCAGCTTGTTCCCAACAGTGTTTACCCCAGCAGCTATTTTTATTTAACAACCGCTCATCAAATGGCTTTGAAGAAATAACAACTGAAGCAAGATCAACTGGCTGACCATCTCCTAAGTAGAGAATATTCCAGGTAGGATCTAGCGTCTCTTCTAGTTGGTGTCTAAACTTTGATGTATTTATAATCGGCATTTTTCTTCTTCTTTACTATAACACGTTTGTTACTAAATGAACATTACAAAATTACTATACCAAATCCAGTATTTGGTTGAGTTGGAACAGCCAGATATTTATCAAAAGGTTCTTCTCGAAGTACTCTTGAAACACCATCAGAATATATATCATGAAAGCAGAGAATGGTTCCTGGTTTACAAGTCTTTCTGATATGTCGAAATTCTTCTAATGTCTGATCATATTCGTGAGAGCTATCAACAAAGACTAGGTCAATAACTTCGCGATTATCTTCAATAAACTTCTTGGCATATACGCTTGTACTATCAGCTTTTAAGAAACTAACATGATTATTATATGCAGCTATATGCGCATCATATACGTTTTTCTTAGCCTCTTTGATATATTCTGAATTAATTTCCATAGTAACAAGCTCTCCAAACCCGTTATCAAATAGAGCCTTTGCTATCATGTACGTTGAATATCCTAGATTAGTACCATATTCAATAGCCAGTTTAGGAGCCTTATGTCGAGCAAGAAGATAGAGCAGCTGACCAACAGCTGGTTCTACGGTACCTCCACCCCAACGATCCTTAAACGGAGCATTTGACAGGTAATTTATATTACAATTAACAAAATCACAGACATCAAGAATAAATTCATTAGCAGACATTTTCATCGGAATATCCACGCTTCACCTCTATGATATTTTAGACCTTAAAATGCCTGAAGTAAACTACTTTTTAGGAGGAATTTTTTTCGCTGGAGTCTTCTTAACTGAAGAACTAGATCCATTACCAGAATTACTTTCTTCTGGCTGAGGATTAGCATCAGCTTGAGCTTTAAGCATGGCTGTGGCATCCTCAAAGGCTTCTTTCTTCTTTTCCTTTATCTGTTCATCAGTGTAAACAGGTATTCCAAGCTCATTTGCAATGTCTATAAAATTGATTGCATTATAATCTGGATGCCCATCTATAAGGTCCTTGAAAACCTCATAAACTCTCTGTTTTAGTTCCCTAGACATCGGTGGATAAAAAAGAACAGCGTCTTCAAATTGTGGACCAAAATTAAGATCTATCAGAGGTCTAATAACATATCTCTCTACATTCCTGACCATTGAATGTAGATCCCACTCTTCTCCAACAAGAAATGCTTCAAACTGTATATCAGCAAGAGCATAAGAACCAAATGACTGTGTTCCCTGAGAAACAGGCTTATCAGGAACAAACATTCCTTTGAAGATAGCGTTTTCAAGCCACCCTATAGCAGTTTGATATAAATCTCCTCTGGTACTCATGGCGAGTTCTCTTAGTTCCCAGAGTCTGTGTCTAGCATTTGCATCAAACTGAGATGGCATAACAATAGCCATACCATCTTGTAACCTAGAAGCTACTTCAGCCAACCAGCTCATGTTCTCTACGCTACTATTCGTATCTCTTGAGTAAGTATTTCCAGGAGGAGCGTATCCAAGGAGCGGTGGTGTGGCGAGCTTTTCCATATATCTCATGTAATAGCCAGACAATAACTCAAGCCAATACCAGTATTCATAAACCGCGTCTAAATCTGAGCTACCCCATAAGGTATTTTCTTGGCCTTTACCCCACATGAAAGATTTATCAATACTGATTTCTATATCTCTCATTCCAGCTGTTTGAGTATAACCATTAAAATCTTGAGATTTTTCCTGTATTTTTATCTCTTTAATAGTTCTAGGGTTATTCCATTTAATTTTCTTGTAATGTATGGAAGGCCCTTTGAAGGTACGCATAGTTCCGTCATGATCGTATTTGAAAGATAAATTTCCAGCTTCAAAAACCTTTTCGTGAAGAGATACACCGTAGTCTAATGCAAAGAGAGAAGTATAACACAGATTGTAGAGTATCGGCCCTAAGACATAATTTAGATACCCTTCAACTTTTGGATTTGGATGCTTTATTTTAGATTTTTGAATGACTGCTAGAATTGGAGCTTTCTTTAAGAACAATGCTGTTTTAATAACACCGTTCTTCTTCATCTGGTCTATGATTTTTGGGTCTATCCAGTCTCCAGGCTTCCACTCTCCAGGATTAACAAAAGGAGATTTATAGCTCATTCCACGATAAGTTAATTCTCCAGTAGTTGGAAGTTTAACTTTATCTTCTGGTAACAAAAGATTACTCAGTCCGACCCTTGAAAGGCCAAACTGCTCTATCATTTTTCCAATTTCTCCTTGAAATATCTTACCTTGTACAGGTAAAGGAGCTAAGGAAAAATCAACCTCTGAATTCTCTCTTTGCTGGATTAAAACCACGTGGAGACCTCCATCTCGGACCCTTAAGAGGGCTATATATATTTCTGTTTGAAGACAATTCGTGTATACTTTTAGACATTTCTGGAGCGTAGAAACCTCTTTGGGCTTCGTCACCAGGCATATCGTGATCTGGAGAAAAATCTTCAGATTTAATGGTAATTCTATCTGGCTTTGGAAGATCTACTATACCAAGAGCACTAACCTCTCTGGCACAGTCATTAGCAAACCAGCTAGCCATTAGCGTATCACCACTATGACCTTGGCCATACTCAAGAGCTTCAGCTATCCATTGATCAGTCTGAGCAACACACTCGTAGTCTCCTCTTGGTATAATCCATTTACCAGAAGTAACTGTAGCGGCGAGATAAGGAATACCAATGAAGATGTCTGGCTTTTGTCCGCCAGTAGTAAACCCTTCAACTGGTATAGAAGATGTTTTATCAAGTTCTTGAATAATATAGTCTTGAGCCTGGTTGTTTTCAACCTTAACTTTTTGAGGCCTGTATCTTGGTTCAAGTTGCTTTATCTTGTCTACAACTCTAAAACCCCATCTGCCTCTTTCAATCCATAAAATTCTACGATCTTCTGTTTCTGGAATAAATTCAATAACAAATATAGAGCCAAAGTCAGATGATTTTTTAGGGTCTGGATTAACCTGCGAATCTACACCGATAAAAATTGGATTATTACCACTATACGTAAACTGAAACTTTTCATCAAAATCAAAACATTCTTCAAATGCAGCATATGTAAAGTATGAGTTTTCTTCTGGTACAGGGTTGTTTTCCATTTCCTGAGCCCAAGCAATAGGACCCATCTGACGTTTTCTCTCTTCAAGAGCTTTAAGAGGCCACTTCTCCTGCCACAAAGAAGTTCCATCATCTCTAATCGCCTTAGCAAAACTCGGAAAACTAACCCAGCCATGTCGTATTTCAGCTGAAGATGGAAGAACAGTTCTCTTATCTTTTTCAGCTTCAATAAGTTCAGCTTCAGTTGGTTCTAAATCTGAATCAAGACTTGCATCAATAACTTTCAAATTTTCAGCGGAAGGACCAGGCAATTTTCCACTAAGGATATTAATATAGATATCGTCAAAGTGTTTTCTGGTGCCGATAATAATCATCTGCCCACCAGCTCTAAGAATCGGTAGAACAGTTTGAGTATACCAGAGTTGAGTTTTTCTTCGACTTTCAATCGTTAAAACAGTTTTCTTGTCTTCAACATCGTCAAGAACCAAAAAATCAGTATGCTTACCGAGAATAGCTTTACCAGCACCAGCTGCAAACATGGTTGGGTTGATTTCAGCCTGGTTACTTCTGATGACAGTAAACATGTCATCTCTCCAGCCAACCTGACTTTCAAAATCACCATATTCGTCTATAAGTTTTTTATTAGATTCTAGATGACTCTTAACACCTTTTAAGAAGCTAGCCGCCTGATCATATGTATTAGAAATAATTCCGCCACAAACATTTCTATTCTTGACTATACGATGAACAGAAGACCCAATAGTTACGATTGTAGACTTTGAGAACTCTCTTGGAACAAGAACGAGCATCCAAGCTCCACTCTCAACCGTATCAAGCATATCCTTATGAAAGTCAGGCATTGCATAATGAACAGCCTTTGAAGGGTCCAAGAAGGATGGTGATGTTGGTTTGAGATAATCATCTACAAATTCTTTCGCGGATGATACTGGTTTTTCATTACCCCCCAGTCTCTCCAAGAATCTGTCGAATAGGTTGGGCGCGTCTGAGCTTTGCGACAATTTTCTTTTCAATCTCTGGATCCTCTTCGCGAATTACTTCCATAACTATTTGCTGGAATTCTTCAGCCTTTTCTAAGCCAAACATCTCTCTTTGTATATCACGAAATTCTCTTATTTGGCTTCTAATTTCTGACATAGTAGCGAGCTGAAGCTTTCTTTTTTCGATAGACATTCTATCCCATTCACCTTCTTCAGATGCTACGTTAAGTTTCACTTCTTGAAGAATAGCAGCCGCGTCAGATAATAAACCCTCCATAATTTTTGGAATAGATACTCTAGCTTCTACTAGGGCTTGAGCACTTTCATATAAACCTGGTATAGATTCACTACTGATTCTATTCAGTAATGCTCCTACGGCTTGTGGAGTAACTCCAAACTTTTTTGCTATTTCACTTCTAGTTAAACCTTGAACATAATGCAGTTTAACTACTAGTTTAGGATCTAAGACACCTTTGCCTAAGACCCTACCGTTTTTAGACATTATCTTATCTGGTATTTTAGTGTCAACCATGTTTATTATTCTAGTTCAATTTCAAAGAAGTGTTTACGCTAACGCGAAAGAGTTTTATTATATATGAAGAGTAGTAAGATCATGATGTCAAATATGACGCGAAAGAGGTCTAAACATGGCAATGACCGTAGTTTTAGGCAATGCAACTGGAGCAACCCCTGACTGGGCAGATGTTACAGCCGCAAAATGGAATAGGGTTGATAGCATATCTGGTACTACTGCAATCCCTACTCCAACTGCGACCGGTACAAACTTCAGTTTTATCAAGACTTTTTCAATAGATATTGATACTACTGATTCTCTTACAATGACTGATATTGCAGTCGGTAAGGTCGCGAACGAAGCAACCACAGGAACAAAACTTTGGCATTATACTGGACATGCTGAAGGAGAATACACGCAAGCTACCGCTGTACCAACAGCAACTGGAGACAATAACACAACTGCTCCTACGTTAAATGGACAGACTGGTGTTGCTATGCCTCTCATAGGTTCTGCATCTCCTTATTCAGCAGGTCCTCATACTACTACCGGCAGAAAAGGTAACATCGTAGAGATTGCTCTCGGAGTAGATGCAACTAATACGACCGGTGGTGGAGCAGTTGACACGCCGACAGTTAGATGGCAGTGGACGGAAGGTTAAAATGCAAGACGATATTTTTGAAGATAAAGAACCATTTGAAGGTCTTGAGCCTCTTGGCCGAGCAATTGTAGATAAAAATGGAGTTCCTAGTGGGTCTCCAGCTAATTATGAAAACCTTAGAGGAAATAACGGGCTTCCGCCAGTAGATATGGATGATATCAAAGCAAAACTGGCGGAACAACTCCTTGGCTGATCCTTTTTATTGGCAATTAAGATATCTAGATGGAAAAATTACTGATGAGTTACTAAATAATTCTAGTGTTTTAAACTCTAGAGCTAATGCAACTCATCTAATAATTTGTAGGCATTCGTCTACATTAGAAGTTAAAGACCTGCGGACTCCAGTCACTAGAGTTGACCTAAATGGCTGGGTCCCTATTTTTTACAGAAAAAGAAATATAGATTTTTCTCATTTAGCTCAAAAAGTAAAACTGAGCATCACTGTTTTTGGAAAAGCAAGAGAAGGCAGTGATGTTCATATAGAATCTCAGCTTTGGGCCATATATATGCTAAAAGACAAAGAAGTAATTATTGACTGTCCGAGTTGGGCCATCGACAAAAACATGATTCAACACCAGATATCAGAGAGATAGCCTTATGCTGCTAAACTTTGGAAACTGGACTACTGAAGATTTTATAGAGGCATTAACCATTGTTGGTAGTCCATCCATTGATGCAACTGCTGGTAGAGATGGTAAACCTGCGGCAAGAATTAATCCATCTGCTAGCACGCAAGTAATAGCTCTTGGAAGTATAGCAGCTATTGGTAGAACCCAGCAATTCGTTAATTTTGCATCACAACATTATATAACAATATACCTGTGGTTTGATTCTCTCCCGGCCGCTGATACTCCAGCAATATCGCTCGTCAACGCTTCCAGTACTAGGTTGGCCGCAGCATGGATTAATAGCTCTGGACAAGTAACACTTGTAGGATCTGCAACAAGCGGAGTTATAGCAACTATTACGACTGGTGTATGGTATAAATTTAAACTTCGTGGAGGAGCAAATTCAGACTGCGGATTATCAATTGATGATGGATCAGAAACAACGGTCTCTACTGGAGCAGTAGCATGTCAACGAGTATATCTTGGAGCCGTTGCTTCATCAACTATGAATATGGCATGTGGAGAGTGGGTAATAAGCGATATAAGTGACTCAGCCCCATCATTACCAGAAATTAGTATTGCATTACCGACTGGATCTGGTAATTATTCATCGTGGGCAGATGGTACAGGAAGTACATTCGCAGAAGTAGACGAAATTCCTCATGATGGAAGCACTACCTATCTCCAAAATACAGCTGGAACAGATGTAGCACATACTTTAGCTGCACAAGATTCTGGAACTCTTGGAATATCTGATATAGAAGCCGTTAAAGTAATAGCAATTATGGCTGAAGCAAGCGCAGGTATTACACTTGGAGGTGTTCGTTTACGATCTGGTTCAACTGATAGCGATAGTACAGCTACAGATATAGGCGATACAACATATGTAGCAATACAGAAAATTCTCGCTACTGACCCAAACACATCTGCTTCCTGGACTGAATCTGGATTTGATGCTATTGAAGTTGGAGTCTATAAAGGAGCAGCATCACATCCTATAAGATGTACAGCAGTTTATGCTTTAGTACTTATTGCCGGAGCTCCTCCTGAAACAACAGTAGAATTAGATATAACTACTACTGCAGCTATTTCGTTAATAGCAAATGAAGACCTTACTACAGATGCAGCGTTATTAGCAATCAAGTCTGAAGATATTAACACAGATGCTGTATTATCTACTACCAATGTTGAAGAACTTGATACAGACGCAGCAATCGAGTTAGCAGCAGATTTAGATCTTGATAC